>SMUY01230092.1_pt1 | contig 17179 bp, 13 predicted proteins | sample 2456441 | NCBI WGS metagenome assembly SMUY01 (sample SAMN11095931, study PRJNA526329) | marine sediment metagenome | biome: Marine sediment; feature: Surficial sediment; material: Deep marine sediment; isolation source: Hadal surficial sediment | place: Pacific Ocean | collected 2014-11 | depth...
AAGCACGAAATAATTCGGACATTTCTGATCGGAAAATTAGAGAACTATGGCACACATTAGATACTTGACAGCGGGCGAGTCGCATGGACAGGCACTGGTTGGCATTCTTGAAGGCATGCCGGCCGGCCTGGAGATTTGCGAAGAAGAAATCGCCAGAGACTTGCAGCGCCGGCAAATGGGACATGGCCGTGGTGGCAGAATGAAAATTGAAAAGGACTGGGCGCAGATTCTTACCGGCGTGCGTTTCGGCCAGACCCTGGGCAGTCCGGTTGCACTTCTCATCGAAAATAAAGACTGGAAGAACTGGACAACAAAAATGTCTGTGGCACCGGTCAGCCATTCTGTCAAAGAGGTCGTGGTGCCCAGGCCCGGCCATGCGGACTACGCTGGTGCAATCAAGTACGGCCACGGTGACATCCGAAATGTACTGGAACGCGCCAGTGCGCGCGAAACCGCTATGCGGGTTGCGCTGGCCGCCATTGCGCGCAAATTTCTGGCGGCATTTTCGATCAAAATCATCAGTCACGTGCTGCGGATTCACAATGCCAGCAGCGGATTTTCTGTTGCCCGGCTGGGCACGAAGGACCAGGCGCCGTTCAGCCTTGACGAAATCAGCGAACTCGCTGACCGCTCAAACGTTCGCTGTTTGGACGAGGCGGCCGCGGAACGCATGGTGGCGAGAATCGACGAAGCAAAAAAGAATCGCGACACTGTCGGTGGCGTGTTTGAGGTCGTGGCCCTGAATGTTCCGGTCGGGCTCGGCAGCCACGTGCACTGGGATCGCAAGCTGGACGCCCGCATCGGCGAGGCCATGATGAGCATCCCGGCTATGAAGGGCGTGGAAATTGGCCTTGGATTTGAGGCGGCCGGCATGGTCGGCTCGGACGTGCACGATCCGATCCATTTTGATCAGCAGACGCACACGTACTACCGCTCACGCAACCACGCGGGTGGGCTGGAAGGCGGGATCACGAACGGCATGCCCTTGGTGGTACGGGTGGCCATGAAGCCGATCTCAACCTTGCTCAAGCCGCTGGATTCGGTAAACATGCAGACGCACGAAAAGACTGCGGCGCACATCGAACGCAGCGACGTATGTGCGGTGCCGGCGGCGTCCATCATCGGCGAGTCGATCTTGAGCCTGGTGCTGGCCGACGCCTTTCTCGAAAAATTTGGTGGAGACTCCGTGGCGGAGATTCGGGAGCGCCATGAGGCTTGGCAAGCCAATGTCGCAGGCAAAAAGTAACATCTATCTGATCGGTTTCATGGGCGCGGGTAAGACCACGATAGGCAAGGCCCTGGCCGCGCTGCTTGGTTACTCGTTTTGGGACACAGATGAACTGGTCGAAAAGCAGGCGCGCGCGCCCATTACCAAAATTTTCGAAGAGCACGGTGAAGCCTATTTCAGGAAGGTAGAATCAGACGTTGTGAGGCAGGTTGCTGATCGGAGTGGCCTTGTGGTTGCACTCGGCGGCGGAGCCGTGCTGGCAGAGGATAATTGGGTGTCGATCCAGCAATCTGGCCTGTCCGTTTATTTGAAGTGGCCCCAGGATGTCCTAATTCACCGAATTTTGGACGGCAGTAAGCGTCCGCTGGTGGCGGCACTCCCGCGCCATTTGCGGCGGCAACAGCTTGCAGAGCTTCTCAATTCGCGGGAGCCGGTCTATCTGAAGGCTGACTTCTGTATTACCTGTGAGAAAAGCCAGTCTCCTGATGCCATCGCATCTTTGATTGAAACAAAAATAGGTGAGCGGAGATGAAAAATATCGCAGTCGTGCACGGACCGAACCTGAATCTTCTCGGCGAAAGAGAGCCTGAAGTTTACGGCGCCATGACGCTTGCAGACCTAAATCAGGAAGTGACAACTTTTGCTCAGGCAATGGGTTTGGAAATCAGAGTTTTTCAATCCAATTCAGAGGGCACCATGATTGACTTTCTGCATGAGCAGCGCAAGTGGGCCGACGGCGTTGTGATCAATCCGGCGGCCTTCACCCATTACAGCTATGCCTTGCGCGATGCAATTGCCGCCATTGGTCTGCCTGTGATTGAAGTGCACTTATCCAACATTTTGGAACGCGAAGAATTCCGGCGCCACTCAGTCGTAGCAGATGTTTGTGTGGCGCGCCTTATGGGACTGGGATACAGAGGGTACCTGCGCGCTCTCGAACATCTCGTCGGTTTTGGAGTTAGAAAAGAATTAGACAATCAGGTGGCCCAATCGAATGACCTTGACACAGGTCTGAAAACCTGCGTCAACCTTCTAAAATAGCGCTTCCCAAAGTACACGTGGGCTGGCATTTATCTGGTGGAAGGGGACGAACTTGTGCTGCACAATTTTATCGGTAAGCCATCGCCGCATGAGCGCATTCCCATCGGAAAGGGTGTTTGCGGCGCTGCGGTAGCAGCGGAGGAATCGATCATCGTGCCAGACGTAAACGCAGACCCGAGATATCTGGCATGCAGCATCGAAACGAAATCGGAAATCGTGGTGCCCATTTTCGCCGGGCCGCAAGTGGTCGGGGAGATCGATATTGACAGCGACCAACCAGATGCCTTCCACGAGGGCGACCGTGAAATGCTTGAGTCGTGTGCCGAAATATTGGGCAAACTCTTCTGAATCTCTGTGCAAGACTTCAACATCTTCTGATTGTTCGACAGGAAGTGGAATGATACTTGCCATAAGTCCAGTGTAATTTTCTGACTGACTTTATGGCATACAAAAGTAAGGTTTTCTCATGAAACATGGTCATCTATTCGATAGCGAGGATGTGGAAAAGGTAGACTTGCCTAACGTTGCCGGCGAAGACCCGGAAGAAACAGAGCGACCGGAAAATTTCAATCTTGAGATTCCGCAGGTGCTTTCCATTCTGCCTCTTCGTAACACTGTGGTCTTTCCGCACCAGATCATCCCCATCTCCGTTGGCAGAAAGAAATCGATCAAACTGGTTGAGAGCACTCGCGAAGGCACAAAGCTGATCCTTCTTGTAGCGCAGAGGGATGGCAAGGTGGAAGGTCCCGGTCAGGACGACATCTTCCGCTGGGGCACCATCGCGTCGGTCATGAAGGTGTTTAAAATGCCAGACGGCACACAAAGTGTCATGGTGCAGGGCTTGAGTCGGGCACGAATTGTAGAGTTCACCCAGTTTGAGCCATTCTTTAGAGGTCTTATCCAGCCGCAGAAAGAGGTAGTGGTTGAAGGTGTGGACATTGAGGCGCTGGTAGGGAATGTGCGGACCCTTTTTGAGAAAATTGTTGGCCTCGCACCCTATCTTACGCCGGAACACGTCATGCTGGTGCAGAATACGGATGCGCCGGGCAGGCTGACGGACATCATCATTTGGAATCTGAATGTCTCGACTGCTGACAAACAAGAAATCCTGGAGTTGGCAGACGTCAAAGGCCGGCTGGAAAAGTTGAATTACATCCTGACCAAGGAGTTGCAGATCCTTGAGCTGGGCAGCAAAATTCAGTCAGAAGTGCAGGGGGAGATCAACAAGACGCAGCGAGAATACTACCTGCGCGAGCAGTTGAAGGCGATCAAGAAAGAACTGGGTGAAGCTGAAGACGACCGCACGGCTGAAATAGCAGAGCTGCGCAAGAAGATAAAAGACGCGAATATGTCTAAAGAGGCAAACGAGGTTGCGCTGAAAGAACTGGACCGCCTAGGGAAGATGCCACCCGCGGCCGCAGAATATACTGTATCCCGCACCTATCTGGACTGGCTCATCGAGGTACCGTGGAGTAAGAGTACCGAAGACAACCTGGACATCGCAGCGGCAAGGGCGGTGCTGGATGAGGATCACTATGACCTTGAAAAAATCAAGAAACGAATTCTGGAGTATCTCGCGGTCCGGAAGTTGAAAAAGGATATGAAAGGACCCATCCTGTGTTTCGTCGGGCCTCCGGGGGTAGGGAAGACCTCGCTCGGTAAGTCCATCGCAAGAGCTCTGGGCAGAAAATTCATGCGCATCTCCCTGGGTGGCGTTCACGACGAGGCCGAAATACGTGGCCACCGCAGAACTTACATTGGCGCATTGCCCGGCAGAATTATTCAGGGGCTAAAGAAAGTTGGCTCTAACAACCCGGTATTCATGCTAGATGAAATTGACAAGGTTGGACAAGATTTTCGGGGTGACCCGTCTTCAGCGCTGTTAGAGGTGTTGGACCCGGAGCAGAACTTTGACTTCTCAGACCACTATTTGGAAGTCCCCTTTGATTTGTCGCAAGTGATGTTCATCACAACTGCCAACCTCGCCGATCCGATCATCCCAGCTCTTCGAGACCGCATGGAGTTAATTGAACTACCCGGCTACACAGAGCATGAAAAACTCAACATCGCAAGAGAATATCTGATCCGGAAACAACTCACAGAACATGGCCTGAGGGAGTCGCAGTTGACTTTTGAGAATGATTCCATCATCGCCATCATCAACGCCTACACAAGGGAGGCAGGGGTTCGCAACCTCGAGCGGGAAATTGCCGCGGTCTGCCGCGGTGTCGCCATGGAAGTGGTGGAGGGTAAAACGGATTCCAAAACCATTCGAGCAGACGATCTGCACCAGTATCTTGGCTCCATTAAGTTTTTCTCCGAAGTTGCTGAGCGAACGTCCCGCTCAGGGGTTGCCACGGGACTGGCGTGGACACCAGCCGGCGGCGATATCTTGTTTGTAGAAGCGAACAAGATGCCGGGCACGGGTCAGCTCACGTTGACCGGGTCACTGGGGGATGTCATGAAGGAATCGGCGCGGGCGGCCTTGAGCTACATCCGATCACGGGCAAGTGAACTGAAAATATCGAACGACATGTTCAGGAAATGGGACATCCACATCCACGTGCCAGCCGGTGCGATACCAAAGGATGGTCCTTCTGCCGGTGTGACACTGTTTACATCTCTGCTGTCGCTTTTGACAGACAGAAAGGTGAGAAATGACATTGCCATGACCGGGGAGATCACCTTGCGCGGATTGGTTCTGCCTGTTGGTGGCATCAAGGAGAAAGTACTTGCCGCGCACCGGGCCGGGATCAAGAAGGTTCTGCTGCCGGAAAAAAATCGCACAGATTATGAGGACATTCCTGAAACCGTTCGCAATGAACTTGAGTTTACGTTTGTCAAAGAGGTGGAGGATGTCATTCGATTTGCGCTGGAACGATCCGGACAAAAATTGTCTCAAAAAAAGTAATCTGAATCAACAGAATACATTTCATGCAACACACGTGTCCGAGACCGGATGTGTGGAGACTGAGTTTTGACTAATAAAAACAACCCCTTCTGCGAATTGTGTCATCCCCTTAGCCCTGGCACAGTGTTTGAATCGTTGCCATTCTCAAAAATCAACTCTTCGATTCATTGTGATACGCAGGGGTCCTTGGCATGAAAGAACTGTTCTATTTTTCCACCTCCGACCTGATGATTCAGGTTTCTTATAAGAGCGACTTAAACTCGATCCACTATTTCTCCCACCGCTCCCTCTCCTTCGGCGAACGCGTTGTTGTTGAGCAATATCTCCTGACCAACGTTGCTGTCAAAACAGAGTACTACAAAAAGCACCCTGCGATGTTAAATTATAATGGTGTTGACAGTAAGCTCGTAAAAGAACTGAACCAGTTTCATCTGAAAAACACGATGAACCTACTTAAGGAAAAAGAGCGGGAGGTTAAGACTTCAGTCAAGAAATTGATTGATAAGTCTATGTCAAGTTACTATTTTGAACAGATCGGAAACGCAATTTTGGAATTCAGAGATATTGTTGATGATTCCCTCGGCGATGAAATGTTGAGCTCCTACCGAAGAAAGTTGCGGCAATTGATAGAGGCCTACAACGTCTATTCGGCCAAGAAGGTGACGCTCGATGAGATTGTTCCGGAAGACCTGAAAGGGCATTTACAAACATAATTTATCTGTAAGCTCGCTAATCAATTTCACAAATTTCACAACAAAAGGAGTTTTCCATGAAAAACTGGATTGCGACCCTGGTGTTCGTTGCTGTCCTGACCACACTGGGCAGCGCGGTGTTTGCGCAATCGGGCAAAGGCGCATTTGGCATCGGCTTTAACGCGGGGGCTATGAAGATCTACGGTGACCGTCCCGAGGAAAGTTTTGGCGTCGGCGGCGAGGGTACCTTTTCGTATCGACTGCTGCCATTTGCAGACATAGGGCTGGCTGTCGGCTATGGACAGTTGAAATACAACTTTGTGCCTGGGACCAACGGTACCACCACGGACCTTATCAACGTAGACCTGAAGAGCAACTGGGAACTCCTCTCACGTGGCGTATTTAGGCCCTATATCACGTTGGGGGGCGGCATAATCAGTTACAATATCCGGGGTTCTGCATTCGGACGCAGCATTGACCCCACCGCTTTTGGCGGCGGCGGCTTTCGCGTGCAGTTCAATCCGACCTGGAACTGGTATGTGGGAGCAGATTACCGATTTACTAAAACCGACCGGTTGGATAACAACAGGGACGAGGGCAGCGCTGACGACGGGTTTCTTAACTTCAGATCAGGTATTACGTACCAGTGGGGAGGCAGAAGAGACAGAACGTCGGATATCATCGCAGATGCAAGGGCGCCCATTTACGAGGTAGACGACACCGGATTTTTCGATGCACCATCCGGATACTCCGAAACAGAAACAAAGAACATGGAAGAGTATGTGAAATTGAAGTCTCGGGTCGACCAGATTACCTCCTCTGTCGATTCCAGAGACAGAGAAATCCTTGACCTGCAGCGCACACTGAGTGAGCGTAAGAGAATGTTGGCCTCACTTGAGAATCAGGTCGCAAGCAAAGCAGGGAGTGTTCGGATTCCACGAAGCGCTTCCATGTCAGGCTTCTCTGAAATATATGAGCAGGCCTTGACGCATTATTACAACAAGAGCTTTGGCGAGGGGATTTCTCTCTTCCGGATGTTGCTGCAACAGTATCCGAACCACGCGCTTGCCAGCAACTGTCAGTTCTGGATTGCACAGAGTTTTTTCTCTATGAACCGCTACCAGGAAGCGATTGACGCGTATTTCACAGTGCTGGATTTTGAGCGCTCTCTTAAAAAAGATGACGCGTTGTTCTTTCTCGGGAAGTCGTACTTAAAAATGGGCTCGGGAGATCGCGCACGCCAATCGTTTGGTCGTTTGATGCAGGACTATCCGGCCAGTGAGTACCGGCAGCAGGCCCAGGGTTACCTGGCCAAATTGTAGTGGCTGCGCACTGAAAAATTCTTGTTCTGTTTTTCACGGGTAGACAACCGTTCTAACTGAAGCCCATCCAATTCATACTTGAGTCCCATTGGGCGGTTGTCTGCCTTTTTTATTATTGCTTGATTTTTTCCCTAAATACCCTTAATCTTGTTTCGGCAACCAGTTCCATTGTCGTCGGATTTTCATTTTCAGGAGAGTTCCTTCATGAATAATCTCGCCGTGCTCATTGCCGGGACCAGCAGTTCATATCTCGAAATCTCCAAAAAAATGCTAAAATTCCACTATGATAATTGTGAGGTGGATTTCGCTCACTCAGGCAAGGAGTGCGTCGACAAAGGACTGGCCAAAGCGTATGAGCTCATTCTGTTTGATTACGAACTTGGCGATATGACCGGCCTGGAGGTCATCGACGCCATCAAAGCGCAAGCTCCCGGGCGAAATCTTGTCATGCTTATCGAGGAGGGGGACGAAGTAAAAGCAATACAGGCTCTTGAAAAAGGCGCCTGCGATTATATCCTCAAAGCGCGTGGCTATTTGACGGCGTTGCCGTTCACCATCCGCAGCATTCTGGAAAAGAAACATCTACGCATCCCGCAAGCGCGGACAAGCAGCCCAGCCGAGGAAAGGACAGAGCGGCGTGTGAGTGAAGGGCACTTCATTCTGGACCGGAAAGGCCGGATTCTATCCGCGAACCGCGATATTCAGATTATAACGGACTTCTCCGAGGAGGAGTTGCTTGAACTAGCGTTCACCGATTTGTTGCCTGACGAAAGCGAAAAGGTGTTCAACGATTGCCTGAGCGCGATCGAGGCCAATGGCAGCGAAGGCACGCCATTCAAAGCGGAGGTTGTAAACAGGCATGGGGACAGAGTGCCGCTCGAAGTGGTCTTGACGCCCATCAGGGACGAACACAAGAATGTTCTGAGCTATCGCGGACGCGTTTCCAGCGAGCAGGTGGCACACGCAGTAAAATCTGTTGATTCCCGTATCGATCAGCTCAAAATGGTGCAGCAAATTTCCCAGACAATCACATCCAGTTACGATGAAACGCTCGGAGTTTTCCTCGAAAACATTCTGGAACTCGCATCCCAAACCTTCGGCTTCGAACGGGCAACCATCGCGTTGCTCGATAAACGCAAGAGCGCCTTTGTGAAGCAGGCAATGGTAGGCTACGCCTCCTTCCCGTCGGCGGAGCACCGGCTCATTGAGGTGCCTTTCGATGTGATCGATAAGGTTTTCTCAAATCGATTTCGTGTCAAGGTCATTTATTACAACCAGAAGCAGCGTGACCCTGCCGGCTACCTGAACTCGAAGTTTCCCGAGCGCCGGACCCAGCGGCGGCGGCCGCCTTCACAGTGGCATCCCCGCGACCTGGTGTTGGTTAACTTGATGAACCAGGATGATCGTACCTTTGGTTATATTTCGCTGGACAAGCCAATTCCGCATCTTGCCCCGGACCGCAGTACTTTTCACAATCTTGAGATTTTCGGACAGTTCGTTTCATTCGCCATCGAAAACTACTATCAGTTTTCATCCATCGAGAAGCGCTCGCGACGGCTTAAGCAGATGCTTGTCACCAGCAATATTTTTAAGTTGCATCTCAGTCTGAATGACCTTTTGAAAGAGGTGGTTTGGTCAGTGAGATTCTCGCTCAATTTTAACCTCGTTGCCCTCGGCCTTATCAGCAAGCGGTCGGGGGATCTGGAGATGAAGGCAATCGCGTGTGACGACAAGGTTAAGCGCACCCAATTGAGTGAGTTGAATTTTCCAATCAAGCCGTTGTCTGGTTTGCTGCGCACCGAATATCATTGCGGCCGCTCTTATCTCGTTGCCCGGGAAGAGGAGCTGCTTAAGACATTTAAGCATATTTATTACGGCCCCAAGCTCGATGATAACGTGAACGGGCATTGGCCAATGTGGGGTTTGCTGCTCGTTCCCATCAAGTCGCGGGAAGGGAAAATAATTGGCATGTTGATGGCGGATGACCCCGGAGATAACCGTGTACCAGGAAAAGACGTCATCAGCCTGCTGGAGATCATGGCAAATCAAGTGGCCATTGCGGTGGACAATCGAATCTTGTATGTTCAGGCGGCTCGGCATACCAACGATTCCGGCACGAATGGAATCTCCAAACGCGATATTTTCCCCGCACGCAAAACCCACAGCACGCGCCATCGATTTGTTGACCGCTTTTTCAAATAGCCATCACATCCGTCCCATGGTATTTTACCTTGACTTGTAATTGCTGAATTCTTAGTTTGTATCACTTTATGGGTATGACGTTTTCGCCACTAATTACGGGTTAGTTTTCTGAGCTTGATTTTTCGCCGGCTTCCTCAAACCGCCTTCATTCTTAGCTTTTTGACTATCAGCGCCTGTGCAGATCGCGACAGGGCCAATCCTCTAGATCCCAAGAACCCCGATACCGAGGGAAGACCAACAGGCCTGCGAGTCACTTCAAATCGTGATACAGTTTGTGTAAGCTGGGACCGAATTGATTTGAAAGATTTGACCAGTGTGCGGCTCGAGCGCAAGCCCGACAGTGAGAGCCACTTTGCTGAACTCGCCCTATTGCCGCCCGACGTTAGCGGATTCGAGGATCTGAATGTGGTGTTCGGAATCGAATATGCGTACCAGATTACGGCTGTCGGAGACGATTTTGAGAGCGCGCCATCGGATCAGGTCACTATCGAACCCGGCCCTACTTTCAATTGGATCGGGGAAAACCCTACGGCCGGATCAGGACGGCTGCTCAAGGTCACACATGACGCAAAGCATCTGGTTCGAAGCACGTCCGGTTTTCTGACCATCTTAGATCTCGAATCCAATCCTAAAACCGGGGAAGTCTGGGCTGTAGACTTCGTGACCGCGGTGCTTGCACAGATAATCCGGGTGTCGCCGACGGGGCGTATTCAGACGCCCATTATCGACCTTGCGGGAGCGCGTGATTGTGCGTTGGATGTAGATTCAGGCGCCCTGTGGGTTGCAGACGTGGTCGATAGCGTGGTGGTGAAGTTGAATGCAGAGGGTGATGAACTATTCAGAGTATCGGGCTTTGGTAGTCCCACGGTCGTCGGGATTGACCAGAGAAACGGTGATTGCTGGGTTGGCGATGAAAGCAGAAAGCAGGTCATCAAGGTTAGTTCTGACGGGGTTCAACAGTTGATTTCCTCCCAGCCATTTGATGCTGTGCAGTGGCTGACAGTGAATTCAGGTGATGGCTCGGTTTGGGTAAGTAGCGGCACGAGGATCGTCAAGCTGACGGAGTTTGGGGATTTCGAGCTTGCGATTGCGGACACTTTCACGTTTGCGCGGCGAATCGCGGCGAACGATAGCACTGGTGAGATCTGGGTGATGAATTGGGATCCGTCCACTATTACCAAGTACACCGCCGATGGCCAGAAGGTTTTTGAGTTGGGAGGATTTGCGCGGCCGGAGGACATCGCTATCAATCTATTCGACAACAGTTGCCTGGTGTCCGACACAGAAAATGATCGAATTGTAAAGGTCAGCGCTGCAGGCGAGGCAACGGTGGTGCAAGAGATATCCTTCCCGAGCGCGATTGCGATTCAAAACGACATCCAATAGCACGGCATGCGGCACGGGGTCTATCGTCTCAGTTAAATTGAATCATTTTTTCGGTTTAAGCCGTAAAGTATTTCCTGTGGTCTGTTATTTGCAAAGGTATGTGAAGAGGTTGCAATTTCGCTCCAGGGGTTTTATCTTATAAAGTGCGGCAACAATTATGAAAACCGTTTGCAGGGATATCATCGAGAAATTGCGAACAGAGCTTTGTGAGGCTACACTATGTGTAAAGGAGGAGTAAATGGAAGGATTTGAAGTAACCCCTAATGAGCACAGCGGTATCTCTATCCTGGCTTTAAAGGGATACCTGGATGCGCACACCGCGCCTGCTCTGGAGACTGCATTCCAAAAGTTGATTGATGACAAGAAATACAACATCATTGTAAATTTTACAGACCTCAATTACATCAGCAGCGCTGGTCTGGGTGTCTTTATGGGTTTCATCGAGGACATTCGCAAGAACAGTGGCGACATTAAGCTGACAAACATGAAACCTAAGATTTACCGCGTTTTTGATCTGCTTGGTTTTCCAACGCTTTACGACATACTGGATGAGGAGGAGAAGGCGATTGAGAAATTCAATAAGCCTTCATAGCACGGATGCGAAACACGACTTAATTAAACCGGTGAAGCAGCGAGAAGTCTACAGGCCATAAAGGCAGTGAACATTTTGCCCAAGACACAGAAAAAATTTCACTTACAGCTCCCTAGCCAGTCAAACAACCTTGCGCTCATCCGTGAACTGGTCAGCAAAGTTGCGTCTCAGGTGGGATTTGATACTGACGAGGCAAGCAAGATAGAACTTGCCGTTGATGAAGCGTGCACCAACGTGATAAAACATGCCTATAGCAACAACGCCAATGAAATGATCGACGTGTTAATCAAAATTGATAACAGAAAGCTCATCATAATAGTGTCAGACAAAGGCAAGGGTTTCAATCCGGATAAAGTACAAGTCCCCGACCTTAACGATTCCATAAAATCAGGCCGGACCGGGGGCCTGGGTATCTGCCTGATCAAGACCCTGATGGATAAAGTCGACTTCAGCATGAAGCCCGGTCTCAAGAATCAGGTAAAAATGATAAAATACTTGCGCTGAGCACCGCCATTCTAACCACTCCAATATTGTGGACCGCGACCTAAAAGAACAATACGAGCTTCAATCGCTGTTCGATCTCAGCAAGGTTCTCAATTCGTCCCTCAATCTCAAAACCATTCTCGACACACTGCTGCTGACGCCAATGGGCAAGTTTCTAATTGGCAAAGGCGTTGTTTTCCTGGCAGATGAGCAGCACTGCTTCACAATCGAGACACTCAAGGGCCTACCTAAATCCCTGATCGGAAAGCGCCTCAAGATTGACGATTTCCCGACAAAGCCGACATTCGTGGCCGACGCCCCAAGATCGCCTTGGCAGGTCTTGCTTGAGCAAAACGGAATTCAACTCGTTATCCCCATCCTGCACGATGGCAGCATACTGGGCCTGATAGGATTCGGCCCCAAGTCTATCGGCGGCGAGTACACGGGCTCGGATCTTAATTATCTTTATTCCCTCTCAAACATCGCGGCGACTGCTGTACAGAACGGAATCATCTTCCAGGAACTTCATGAAGCAAACAGGAAGCTTGAGAAAAAGATTCAGGAGTTGAACACGCTTAGCGAAATCGACCGCGAGCTAAACTCGACCCTCTCTTCTCTGGATAGCAAGAAAGTCGTAAATCTGCTGGCTTACAGCATCATGGGTGAACTAATGGTCAACAGATGCCTGATCTGGCTGGCGGTGGATGGCAAGATGGTCTTGTCGCTGAACAAAGGATTTCAGGATGAGGAAGTAGATAAGATCGTGAGCGACGCTTCGATTGTTGACCACTTTTCCAGCATCGATGCGCCAGTGATTGTAAGCGGTGCAAAGGATGATGTGTACGCAAAACTCAGAGAAGCCGGCATCGCAGTTTTGGTTCCGATGCGCATCGAAACCGAGACCAAAGGCATGGTCGCCCTCAGTGAGAAGATCACGAAACTTCCTTTTGTTCAGGAGGATATAGATTTCCTGACGATACTGGGCAATTGGTCAAGCATGTCTATTGAGACGGCCAGATTGATCGAGGAAGAAGTTGAGAAGAAGAAGTTAGAAGAGGAACTACGCATCGCCAGTGAAATTCAGAAGCAGCTGTTGCCGGAGACCTGCCCCAAAATTGATGGTTTTGAAATAGCCGCGACCAATGAACCCTCGCTGCAGATCGGCGGGGACTACTACGATTGCATAAAACTAAACGAGGATGAGTACATTCTTTGCATTGCCGATGTTTCTGGCAAAGGCGCTCCGGCGGCGCTGCTGATGGCCAATGTACAGGCGAGTTTACACGCGCTTGTGGGGATAGGGTTGACCATCGCTCGGGTCACAGAACGGATAAACGAAATTATCTATCGCAACACGACCTACGACAAATTCATCACATTCTTCATCGGTTTGCTCAATGTCCGGGAGAGAAAACTATATTCTGTGAATGCGGGCCACAACCCCCCATATATCTTCCACAAGGATCGCTCTTTTCAAACGTTAAATGAAGGTGGCCTGATTGTCGGTGTGATGCCGGGGGTGCAATACAGCAGCGAATCCACTGAGCTGAAATCCGGAGATTGCATTGTCATGTTCACCGACGGCGTATCTGAGGCAATGAACGCCAAAGACGAGGAGTTTGAGGAACACAGAATCGAAGCCTGCATCGCCCGAAACTACGATTTGCCGGCTCAGGATTTGCTTGAGGCGCTCATCGGCGAGGTCAAGGCGTTTTCCGCCGGCTGCCCGCAGGCAGATGATATAACAGCACTGATCATCAAAGTGCGCTGAAGTAGCACCAACACATGCCACAATTCAAAAACGTACGATTGACTACGGATTAAGGGTCGGGAACCGGACTTGGAAAGGCGGGAGCAACTTCGTCGGGAGATTTCACGCTTTGGATTGGCAGCCCTGGCAATCAATGGCTTAATCGGCGCCGGCATCTTTGCCCTGCCTGCCGCGGTCATACAGCAGGCGGGCGCATTCAGCCCGGCCGTTTTCGCTATTTGCGGCGTTCTTATGCTGACGGTCGTGCTGTCCTTTGCTCAGGCCGCGAGCTATTTCCGGGGGACCGGCGGCCCGGTGCTTTACGCCAAAACTGCGTTCGGCTCCTTCGTCGGTTTTCAAACGGGCTGGTTGCTGTACATCGGCCGGGTCACAGCTTTGGCCGCCAATAGCAACGCGCTTGTAAACTACGGCGGTCTTCTGTGGGACGGCCTGGCTGAAGGGTTTGGCCGCGCACTCGGGATTGTTGTCTGCTTTGTTTTTTTCACGACAGTTAACACGGTCGGCGTTCGTCGGGGCATGGCCGCCACAAATTTTCTAACCATCCTCAAATTGCTGCCTTTGTTGTTGTTTATTGCGGTCGGAATTTCTTATATTAAACCTCAGGAAATTGTCGGCGCCGCGCCGCTGCCCGTGGGGACCCTGGCTGGAACGCTGCTGCTTGTGGTTTACGCTTTCGTCGGATTTGAAGGTGCGGTCGTGCCTGCAGGGGAATCCAAAAGTCCGAGACTGGATATACCCCGGGCGCTGCTGCTGACCCTTGGGTTTACGGGCGTGCTCTATATCATCATTCAGGCGATTTGTGTGGCGGTGCTGCCAGAAGGAACTGCGACACAAACGCCGGTCGCGGATGTTGCCAGACTGATGGTCGGTGCACCTGGCGCGTGGATTATGACACTTGCCGCGTTCTTGTCCATTGCGGGGAACATCTCTTCAATCATGGTGACTGCTCCACGAATGACCTACGCTATGGCGCGGGACAAGACCCTGCCCATCTGGTTTGCCAAAGTGCATCAAAGCCACCAAACCCCGACGACTTCCATCATCTTTCTTGGTGTGGTAGGATTGGCTCTGGCGCTGACTGGTACGTTTGTCTGGCTGGCAATCATGAGTTCCCTCGCGCGTCTGATTGGCTACGGCGTATGCGTTGCAGCTTTGCCAAAGTTAAAAAAGAAGTTCGCCGCTGGGGCAACTGCGTTCAACTTGCCGGGTGGTCTGTTGATTCCGGCAATTGCATTGCTGCTCTGTGTGTGGCTGGCTGCACAGGCTGATGCGAGATCGTGGGGCATGACGGCGGCTTTTATGGTGGCTGGGACGGTGTTGTATCTGGCAACACGCAAAATACCCGTATCAAAGAATATGGACGCACCATGCAAGGACTGAACCATGTGATAGTAACTTTACTGCATGAATGTGACCACACAACCGCACACAATTCCGAATTATAGCACTTCAAGTTAACGACTCAAACGATGGCAAACATACTCATCGTCGATGACGAAAAATCGATTACCTACCTGCTTTCTGAAGTCTTGCAGAAAGATGGTCACGACGTCCGGACACTCTCGGATGGCAAGATGGTTAAAGATGACCTGAGGAAACACCACTACGACCTCGTGGTTTCGGATTTACACATGCGACAGGTAGGCGGCATCGAGGTGCTGAAGACCGTCAAAAACAAGGATGAAAACACGGAAGTCCTGATTTTAACCGGGCACGGAACCATCTCCACCGCCGTTGAGGCCATGAAGCTGAGTGCGTTCGAATTCCTCACCAAGCCTATCGATATGGAGGAGTTCCGGCTTAAGGTGCAGAAGGCGCTCGAGCGCAGAAGTTTCAAGATCAAAATCGAACGACAGCAAAAAGAGATCCGCGAACAGCAGGAGATGATCCGGAGGGACCTCCAACTGGCAGAGCACGTGCAGAAAAGCCTGGTGCCGAAACCATTGCACCTGCCCAACCTGGAAGTCTCCGTCAAGCATTTGCCGATGATCGGCGTCGGCGGGGATTTCGCCGATATCTATTACGACGGCATTGAAAATGTTTACCTCACACTCGTCGACGTCACCGGCCACGGCATCACCGCGGCGCTGCTGGTGAACCGCATCTGCAGCGAAATCCGTAACCTGGTTCGCGATAAGCGGCAGCCGTCATCCATTTTGTACACGCTTAACGACTTCATATTCGAAGCCTTCGAAGGCATGGCGACGTTTCTGACGATGTTCTGCGGCATTTTGAACCTGCGAAAAAAATCATTTACCTACGCTGGCAGCGCGCATCCGGCCGTTATCCTGTGGCGTAGCCGCGAAAACAAATTTCTTAAGCTGGAATCACAGAATATCATCATCGGTTATGAAAAAAGAGACGAAAACAGGTTCTTGCAAGACACTGTGATGCTGGGCGCGGAAGACAAGCTTTTAATGTACACCGACGGCATCATCGAAACCGAAGACGCTGACGGCAAACAGTTGGGCATTAATGGCTTTATCAATTTTTTAAAGTCGAGTATTTATTTGCCCGGCGACGAGATCATGGATACCATTTTGAACGGCATCAATGAATTCAGCCCACAGCCGATCAAGGATGATGTGTTTTTGATTCTGGCCGGGTTGAAATAAACCTATTGGGGTATTTAAGTAGTGTCTGAACTAAAACTCGTTCCGGGTAGTCATTCCCGCTTTGTTTTGTGCCGGAATCCCCTGATTGGGATAGGGCATGCAGGAAAAACAGGCGAAGGCCGTATTCGGTCAGACACTAAGTAAGTAGCCGCTGGCGCAGACAATACGAATTTCCCTTTGGAGTCGTTGATGAATGCATCAATGAATGAACGCGAATTTACATACGAACCGCCGCCGAGCGGTTCAACGACTTACACCCCCAGACGTTTGAAACTGCTTGACAAACTAAACAGCCGCAACCCCCGGCTCAATGTTATTTTGTTTATTTGCACTTGTGTGACGACATTTGCCACGGGCTGGCTTCAAAACGGCGCCTGGCAGGCCGGACTTTGGTATGGCGGCGGCATCATTGCCATTCTGTTTGCGCACGAAATGGGGCACTACCTGATGTGCCGCAAGCACGGCATCAAAGCTACATGGCCATTCTTCATACCATTTCCGCCGCTGGTGAATCCGTTTGGCACGCTTGGCGCAGTCATCAAGATGGAGTCCGTGATTCCAAGCAGAAAGGCCTTGTTTGATGTAGCCGTGGCTGGCCCCCTGGCAGGCCTTGTTCTGACGATTCCGGCGATCTATTTCGGCGTTATCATGTCGGATGTTGTCGAGGCGACCGCGACGCAGGCCGACGGTGTGGTCTACCTTGGGGAGTCGTTTCTCTACTCCATTCTCTCTGACTTTGCCATTGGTTCGTTGCCGGAGGGCCAGGATGTGATGCTGCATCCGCTGGCATACGCCGGGTGGGCCGGGCTGTTCGTGACTGCTCTGAACCTGTTGCCGATCGGGCAACTGGATGGCGGACACATCGTTTACGCGATGATCGGCGAGCGCCACCAAATGGTCGCCACACTGGCGTTGGTTGCCTTCGGAGCAGTTGCC
>SMUY01003256.1_pt1 | contig 17178 bp, 18 predicted proteins | sample 2456441 | NCBI WGS metagenome assembly SMUY01 (sample SAMN11095931, study PRJNA526329) | marine sediment metagenome | biome: Marine sediment; feature: Surficial sediment; material: Deep marine sediment; isolation source: Hadal surficial sediment | place: Pacific Ocean | collected 2014-11 | depth...
GCAGTCATCATTAAACGTGAAGATCTGGAGGCATGTCCAGTATCTGCATTGCTTGCTGACGATCCTTATTTGGGTTTTGCAGGTGTCGTTAAGCTATTTCATTCTGATCCAGAGATTATTCCGGGCATATACCCTTCAGCAAACGTAAGCTCATCTGCAAAAGTGACAGTTCGGCGAGTATCGGCTCCAATGTCGTCATTGAAGATAACTCGGTGATTGGACCAGGAACTTTTATAGGTTCAGGGTGTGTGATTCAATCTGATGTCAGCATCGGCTCGAATACACGTTTGTATCCCAATGTTGTGTTGTGCCATGCGGTCGTAATCGGCAGCAGGGTGATTTGCATCCTGGTGTGGTCATCGGTGCTGATGGTTTTGGTATTGCTAATGACAAAGGTGCCTGGACGAAAATTACCCAAATTGGCACAGTCATCATTGACGATGATGTTGAAGTTGGTGCGAATACATCCATTGATCGCGGCGCACTTGAAAATACAGTGATCGAGCAGGGTGTAAAATAGATAATCAGGTCCAAATCGGTCATAGTATGATAGGGGGCTTATCAGCAATTGGTGGGCATCTCAAGATAATAGATAATGTCGTTATTACAGGGTGTTCTGCTGTTGGGAACTCGATTAAATCACCCGGCACGTATTCGTCAGGCATACCTGTGACTGAGGCAAGGCTATGGCGAAGGATAGTTGCAAGAATAAGAAAACTGGATGATTTAGGTCGGAAAGTTGCAAAACTTGAAGAAGTGATAAAGTAAAAGAGATAGTCTTTATAATGGTGAATACATTAGATTTCCAGAAAATCAGAGAATTACTGCCTCATCGCTACCCATTTTTGCTAGTTGATAAAGTGTTGGCATATGAGCCGGGAGAATTTTTAACAGCCATCAAAAATGTGAGCTTCAATGAACCGTGTTTTCAGGGACACTTCCCTGAAAGACCTATTTTCCCTGGTGTCCTGATAATCGAGGCGATGGCACAGGCCGCGGCATTATTAGGTTGTATTACGATGGAAGAGAGGCCGGAAGAAGGGTCAATCTACTATCTGGTCGGTGTGGATAAAGCGCGGTTTAAGAAAACGGTGCATCCAGGTGATCAAATTACGCTTAGTATTAAATTCATCAAGATGAGGAAAAATATCTGGCGATTTTCAGCCAGTGCAACGGTAGATGAAAAACTCGTTGCTACCGCAGAGATACTGACGACTGTCGCGGATGTATAACATTGATTGATAAGCACGCCGTTGTCGATCCGCAAGCAGTGATTGGAAATAATGTTTCAATTGGACCTTATTCGGTTATTGGCCCGGATGTTGTTGTCGGAGATGACAGCTGGATAGGTCCTCACGTTGTCATTAAAGGCCCAACAAAAATTGGTCGATCTAACAGAATTTATCAGTTCTCTTCAATCGGCGATGATCCGCAAGATAAGAAATATAGTGGCAATGAACAATCAACCCTTGAGATTGGCGACGGAAATCTTATTCGGGAATATTGTTCAATAAATAGAGGGACAGAAGAGGGTGGTGGCAAAACTGTTATAGGTAGTGATAACTGGATTATGGCATATGTTCATATTGCCCATGATTGTCTTGTGGGTAATAGCGCTGTATTTGCAAATAACACCACTTTAGCAGGGCATGTGTCTATAGATGATTATGTGATACTTGGGGGATTCACCGGAGTACATCAATTCTGCCATATAGGGAAACATTGTTTTACTGCCATTTCTTCTGTTGTGGTGAAGGATATTCCACCTTTTCTGATGGTTGCGGGTAATACGGCAAAGCCGAGTGGCCTTAATCGTGAGGGCTTGAAACGCCATGGATTTACGGTAGAAACGATAGATTTATTACGTAAGGCATACAAAATAATTTATCGTAGTGGACTCACGAAAGATAAGGCGCTTGAAGCGCTTGAAGAATTTGTATCACAATCGGAAGCCGTTAAAGAATTTTCTCATTTTATAGAAAAATCTACGCGTGGAATTGCGCGCTGAATCAATTGGGTTTAATTCCCAATCGGGTTTGTTACCATGAAAACCAGCTTGCCTGGTAATACGCTGGAAAATTGATCATGTTTCGAATAGGTATAGTCGCAGGTGAGGCGTCAGGTGACCTACTTGGTGCGAAATTGATACAGGATCTGAAAGAGAAATATTCCGATATTGAAGTTGTAGGTATCGGAGGCAAACATCTTATTGAAAATGGATGCCAAAGTCTTTTCGATATGGAAAGATTGTCAGTGATGGGTATTTTCGAAGTTCTTGCAAGATACTATGAACTGCTCGGTATCCGTAGGAAATTAACAAAGTATTTTGTTGAAAATCCACCCGATATTTTTATTGGAATCGACGCGCCTGATTTTAATCTAACTTTGGAAGAAAATTTGCGAAGTCAGGGTATCAGAACGGTACACTATGTTAGTCCATCAGTGTGGGCGTGGAGAGAAAGCAGGCTGAAAAAAATTTCGCGCGCAGTCGATCTAATGTTGGTATTGTTTCCATTTGAATTACCCTATTATGAGAAAAATAATATTACGGCACGATTTGTCGGTCACCCGCTCGCAACCCAATTAAATGAAACACCTGATAAAAATGGCGTAAGGGAAGTGCTTGACCTACCCAGAGATAAAGTAATCATTGCATTGATGCCGGGCAGTCGTAAAAGTGAGATTAATCAGCATAGTCCAATATTTTTAGAAACTGCTCTTTGGTGTCAAGAGCGGCATGACAACCTCCATTTTGTAGCAAATATGGTTGATGAACAGGCTAGGGAAATATTCAGCAAAGCAATCAATGAAATATGTCCTGATTTACCCATCACCATATTTACGGGTGATTCGAGACGCGCCATGGAAGCGAGTGATCTTTTATTATTAGCCTCAGGAACAATAACGTTGGAGGCCATGTTTTTAAAAAAACCTATGGTTGTCGCTTATCGGGTTTCATGGTTAACCTATCAGATATTTAGCAGACTTATCCATGCCCCTTATGCCGCCCTGCCTAATTTACTGGCAGATAAATTACTTGTGCCGGAATGTTTACAAAATGACTGTACGCCTGAAAAATTAGGTGCTGAATTATCAGCCTGGTTGAATGATGAATCTGCTGTCGAGAAATTAAAGCACGAATTTGATGTCATACATCAAGGCATGGTTCAACAAAAAAGGCACTCAGCCGTTGACGCAATCATGCTGCTAATTTCACATTGAATGAATAGCAGGATAAATGGAACTATTTGATTCTATTGATGGCGGGATGATGGCTGGGGTCGATGAGGTGGGAAGAGGACCTCTGGCAGGTCCAGTTATTGCTGCTGCTGTTATTCTGGATCCTGAAAACCCTATACAAGGCTTAATGGATTCAAAGAAAATCAGTGAGAAAAAACGTATTCTTTTAGCGAAGGAGATACGAGAGAAGGCATTGTCATGGGCCATAGGGCGTGCGGAGAACGATGAAATTGATTCAATCAATATATTACAGGCAAGTTTATTAGCCATGAAACGAGCAATTGAATCACTGTCAATCATGCCGGAATTGGTTCTGGTTGATGGAATTTATCGACCTGTTGTCGATTGTAAAGTAGAACCTATTGTAAAAGGTGATAGCAAAGTAGCTGCGATTTCAGCGGCATCAATTATTGCTAAAGTTGCAAGGGATAACGAGATGGTCGCATTGGACGACCAATACCCGGGTTATGGGTTCTCTCAACATAAGGGATATCCAACGAAAATGCATATAAACGCATTAAAAGAATTGGGCGTTTCCTCGATACACAGGAAAAGTTTTTCTCCGGTAAAACGGTTGTTGGAATAATCAAAATCAAATTTGAGGGATTTAGTGAAAGATAGTTTTGTACATTTACACGTTCATTCCGAGTATTCACTGGAAGATGGTTTGATAAGAATAGGTGCGCTTGCTGATAAGATTTCTGAAGGCAAGATGCCTGCTGTTGCCTTAACCGAACAAGGCAATCTTTTTTCAGCTTTAAAATTCTACCGTGCTGCTCAGAAATCTGGTGTTAAACCGATAGTCGGTGTTGAGCTACGAATTAATAATCATGGAGAATATAAGGAATCCAGTAAACTTGTTTTACTATGTCAAAATTATAATGGTTATCAAAATCTCAATTGTTTAATCACACGAAGTTACCGTGAGGGGCAATTTCAGGGAGTTGCATTTGTCCAGAAGGAATGGATGAAAGACTATGCCGAAGGATTGATTGCACTATCAGGCGCACAACAAGGTAATGTCGGTAAAGCGTTACTTGCCGGGAATTATAATCATGCCAGGACTCTTTTAAGTGAGTGGTTATCTATATTTCCCGATAGATTTTATCTGGAACTACAAAGAACGAACCATGCAGGAGAGAATGATTATATTTATTCTGCTGTTGAACTGGCCACCGAATTAAACACGCCTGTCGTTGCAACGAATAATGTCATGTTCCTGTCAGAGGAAGAATTTGAAGCACATGAAGCCCGTGTCTGTATCCATCAAGGGCACACCCTTGATGATTCCAGACGGCCACATCTCTATACCAGCGAGCAATATTTGCGTACAGCTGAAGAGATGACCTATTTATTTTCGGACATCCCAGAAGCAATTGAAAATACGATTGCGATTGCAAGACGGTGTAACCTTGAATTGACTCTGGGAGAAAATTATTTACCCGATTTCTCAGTACCGGAAGGCTTTGATCAAGACGAATGGCTGATTCATAAATCTAAAGAGGGCCTGGGACAGCGACTGGTCATTGACGATGATGAAGATCTTAATGAACTTCAGGGGGTATATCAGGAAAGGCTGGAAGTAGAGCTCGATGTCATCATAGAGATGGGGTTTTCCGGGTATTTTCTTATCGTGGCAGACTTCATTCAATGGGCAAAGGATAATGCCATTCCGGTAGGACCTGGACGTGGTTCTGGAGCAGGGTCATTGGTTGCTTATGCATTAGGGATCACCGAGCTTGATCCTCTTCAATATGACCTGCTGTTTGAGCGTTTTCTGAATCCAGAGCGTGTCTCCCTGCCAGATTTTGATATAGATTTCTGTATGGAAAGACGGGATGAAGTCATAGACTATGTGGCGCGTAAATATGGCCGTGATCGTGTTTCTCAAATAATCACCTATGGCAGAATGGCAGCCAAGGCTGTGGTGAGAGATGTTGGGCGTGTACTGGGATATCCCTATGGTTTTGTTGATCAAATAGCAAAATTAATCCCTTTTGATCTCAATATGACTTTGGCCCGTGCTATGGAAGAAGAGGCTGTGCTTAAACAACGCTATAGAGATGAAGATGAAGTTAGTACCCTGATTGATCTGGCTCAACAACTTGAAGGTATATCACGTAATGCAGGTCGGCATGCGGGTGGTATTGTAATTTCGCCAAGACCATTGACAAATTATATGCCGCTGTACTGTGAACAGGGGTCGGAGTCACCTGTATCACAATTTGACATGGGCGATGTTGAAGCTATTGGTCTGGTTAAATTCGATTTGCTTGGTTTGAGAACGCTGACGATTATTGATTGGGCAATTCGAGATATCAATCTGATCAGGAACAGGGAAGGCAGGTCTCCAATTGATATCAATCACATCCCGCTTGATGATCAAAAGACCTATGAACTCATCCGTAGAAATGAAACAACTGCCATCTTTCAGCTCGAGTCTGATGGTATGAAGAAACTCATCAAGCGTTTGCAGCCAGATGGTTTTGATGACTTGATTGCCCTGGTAGCTTTATTCAGGCCTGGACCACTTCAATCCGGTATGGTGGATGATTATATAGATTGTAAACATGGCAAGGCAAGAATCAGATACCCCCACCCAAAACTTGAACATATATTAAAACCAACAAATGGTGTAATTTTGTATCAAGAACAGGTGATGCAGATTGCGCAGATTCTGGCTGGCTATACATTGGGTGCGGCAGATTTACTACGAAGAGCAATGGGTAAGAAAAAGCCTGGGGAGATGGCCGAGCAAAGGACAATATTTACAGAGGGCGCGGTGTTAAATGGTGTTGATGAATCGGTCGCAAAAGGTATTTTTGATTTAATGGAAAAATTTGCTGGCTATGGTTTTAATAAATCACATTCAGCTGCATATGCACTTATTGCATACCAAACTGCCTGGTTGAAGGTGCATTACCCGGCATATTTCATGGCTGCGGTGCTTTCATCTGATATGGATAATACCGATAAGGTTGTCATGCTTCGTGATGAGGTTGAAACAATGAACCTCAAGCTAGAGGCACCATCCATCAACCAGAGTCATTATAAATTTACTGTAGAAAATGAAAGCACTATCAGATTTGGTCTTGGTGCAATTAAAGGTGTTGGTAAAGCGGCTATTGAAACCATTACCGATGAGCGAGACGAGAACGGACTGTTTATCGATTTATTTGATTTGTGTCGCAGACTTGATTTGAGAAAAGTTAACAGACGTGTCCTAGATTCGATCATTCGTTCAAGTGCCGCCGATGAACTTGGTCCTGGCCGTAGTCGCATGAGCGCAAGTCTTGATAAGGCGATTCGGTTAGCAGAACAATCAAGCAATAATACTCACAGCGGTCAGGATGATTTGTTTGGCCTGTTTCCTGTCGTTGAAACTGACAAAGAGACTGGCAAAGAGGCCGGTAGCTCGGCATTTCTGGAGGCCATTGAATGGTCAGATGACGAAAGATTAATCGGGGAAAAAGAGACATTGGGGTTTTATCTGGAAGGTCACCCTATTATCAAATATGAATCTGAACTTAAGGGACTGATTGGCGCAAGGTTGAAGGATATTAATATAGGTAATAATGTACGAGTAGCAGGTTATATTCACAGAATGAGAACCCGATCGGGTAACCGTGGGAAAATGGCTGAAGTGCTGCTTGATGACAGGACAGCTCGAGCTAATGTAACAGTGTATTCAAATGTATTTCAAAAATATAGTAATCATCTGGTTAAGGATCAGTTAGTGATTATTGATGGCGAAGTGGTTGAGGATGATTTTTTTACGAGTGGTTATTCAATCATCGCCAATGATATTTATACATTGGCACAAATGAGGAAGCATGCAAACCTTAGACTAAGACTGTGTAAACAGGGCGATTGTCGTGCCGACATGAATTACCTGAAAGAAACATTGGCTTCCTACTGTAGAGGTACCAGTTATGTGAGTGTAGAATACAGGAATGATGAGGGACAATGCACATTATCCCTGGGTGAGGATTGGAAAATTAATATTGATGATGCGTTGCTGGAATCCTTGAGAAATTATCTTGGTAAGGATAATGTATATCTGGATTATCACTCATAGAGACCTTTGCACGAAGCGACTTTATCACCATAGCTGCGTTAAAAAGAGTCTCAAAATGCTCATTTACCATGTGCAAACTGCGCTTTTTCGACTCTTTTTGCCTTACTCTGACAAAAAACTCACATCGTACAAAGTTCTTTCATAATAAAATAAGCATATTTCACACAATTTATACATTAGAATTATACATACAAATTACAAACAGGAAGCAGAATTGAATAATGAATTTTCTGGAATTTGAACAGCCAATTGCAGAGCTCGATGCAAAGATTGAAGAGTTGAGATATGTCGGTGATGACTCGGAAATAAATATAAATGAAGAGATTATCCGATTGCAGAAACGCAGTGATGAATTAACTGCATCCATATTTTCTTCATTATCAACCTGGCAATTTTCCCAAGTTGCAAGACATCCGCAGAGGCCCTATACCTTGGATTATATCGAGAGGATATTTTCAGATTTTGAAGAGCTTCATGGTGATCGAAGTTTTGCCGACGATCCTGCATTAGTGTGTGGGATCGGTCGGCTGGAAGGTGTTCCTGTTGCGATTATTGGACATCAGAAAGGGCGTGACACCAATGACAGGATATATAGAAACTATGGTATGGCAAGGCCTGAAGGTTATAGAAAAGCACTGCGGATTATGAAACTTGCAGAACGTTTTAAATTGCCTGTATTGACATTTATTGATACGCCAGGTGCTTATCCTGGTATTGGTGCTGAAGAACGTGGACAAAGCGAAGCGATTGCAAGAAATTTGATTACCATGGCAACACTAAAAACACCAATTATTGCGACAGTGATTGGAGAAGGAGGTTCGGGTGGTGCTCTGGCAATTGGTGTGGCAGATAAGTTGTTTATGATGGAATACAGTACCTATTCTGTGATTTCACCAGAAGGCTGTGCCTCTATATTATGGAAAAATGCCGACAAGGCAGAAGAAGCCGCAGAGGCAATGAGGATCACAGCCAAAAATTTGCAGGAACTTGGTTTGGTTGATGAAATTATTGGGGAGCCTCTTGGTGCAGCACATAGAGATTATGATAAAACAGCTGAAATGCTAAAGAATTCATTAGTCAGGGCAGTCAATGAATTAGTATCAAATGATATTGATGATTTGGTTGATACCAGACAGGCTCGCATCAGACAATACGGTTGCTTCAATAATTAAATGTTATTTTATGTTTAAGGGTGTCTCTATTAAATTGGATTATTTCGTGAGTGCAAGGAAGTGTCGCGCGCAAGAACGCAGTGTATATAACATACATGAGGATCTGAGCACGGACGCAGGAGGTAGAACAACGCCGGTAGCAGTTGTCGAGCCAACGTCGCTACCTTTAAAAAAATGGATTAGGGAATGGCACATTGAATCGTGTGAAAAGACAATTAATAGGGATGCCCCTAAGTCGTTTTATGTTTAATATGAGTTCTAATCCCATTCAGTGTCTCAAAACAATCATTTCTCCTTTGTCTCTCATGTAAAAGATATTTTGTCCGGATTTCCAGACGCCGGGACATGTTGGATAGCATTTAGTGGTGGGCTTGATTCTCACGTGCTTTTACATACATTATCGCTCATTAAGAATGAAATTAAACCAGAATTGGTTGCAGTTCATGTCAATCATGGTCTGAGTCGATATGCGGAATCATGGCAGAAACATTGTCAAAGCGTATGTGAAAATCATGCAATTAAGTTCCTGACTTTTACGATAGATATCGCTCAAAAAAGCAATAAAGGGACTGAGGCATTTGCCAGAGAGAAACGTTATGAAATATTTGCTAACTTGATGATGGAGCATGATTTATTACTAACGGCGCACCATCTTAATGATCAAGCGGAGACTATGTTACTACAATTGATCCGAGGATCTGGGCCGGATGGGCTGGCCGGCATGCCACAATCCAGAGAATTTTCAAATGGATTCCTGGTCAGGCCCTTACTCGATTACTCCAGAGAAGAAATTCATGAATATGCATTGAAGGAATCACTGCATTGGGTCGAAGATGAGAGTAACAAATCAAACCAATACGATCGTAATTACTTAAGAAATGAAATTATTCCTGGACTACTCACACGTTGGCCAGGCGCATTAAAGACAATTCGTCGTGCAACAAGACACCAGGCTGATGCAAGGAGTCTTATCAATGAGATCGCAGAAAATGATTTAGAGACTGTATGTGGAAATGAATGGTCAAAAATTAATTTAACTGAATTTAGTAAGTTATCTCTTATCAGGGAAAAGAATGTCCTGAGAGCATGGATTAAAAGGAATCACATGGAGATTCCTAATGCTCAGATTATTGAAAAGATCAATGATGAAGTTATTCATGCTAATAGTGAGAAAAATCCATGTATCAAATGGGCAGGAGGAGAGATCAGGCGTTACCGGGGATTCCTGTACGTTATGCGACCACTGTCTATTCATGATGTGAAAACGACAATCATTTGGGATTTAAAAAAAACACTCAGCTTAACATCGGGCTATCTAAAGGCAGACCTTAGCAAGGGCCATGGTATCAGAAGAGAGATGATTTCAAGTGACAGTGTAGAAATTAGATATAGGCAGGGTGGGGAAAAAATCAGGCCATCAGGCCGTGATCATACACATGAACTAAAGAAATTGTACCAGGATGAGGGCGTGCTTCCATGGCTTCGTGATCGAATCCCATTAATTTATTTTGAAAATGAATTAATTGCAGTGGGTGATTTATGGATTGAACATAAATACACAGCATCTCAGTTTGAGTCTGGCTGGAAGATAAAATGGGCCTGGATGTTGGATGGACCGGATTGACGACCAGGAACCTGTATGAAGGCTGCCTATGAGTGAATTAAACACGTATTAGTGCCTCGAAATTAACTATGATAGAAAACATAACATGACAGCAAAAAACACATTAAATAGATTGATTAGCACAATCAAAAATATATTTGGCCGATCTAAAACATCTCTTTGCTACCACGTTGATAGGAATGATTCTGGCAGTCATTCGACGCTGGATATGAGGCAAAAGGAGAAGGATATCTATGGTGAAGATAGAATTGAACAACAAAAGATCTATGAGAAATGGGTTGTAAAAGAAAGTTGGCATCTAAAAAATCAGGCAATTCCTTTATTGCTCTCAATGGACCCTGCAAACGTTTCAACATCATTATGTGATGAAGAGACTAAACAAAAATATCAGAATTTATGGGAACATGCCCAGCATTGCGTTGAACAAGAATTGCTTTTTGTTCTGAATCGGGAGTGTCCAGCAGATGAATGGGAAGCAAGTCCTATTGATGTTTATAAATGGGCGGCAATAAGTCGTGTGGAACTACCAAAAGAATTGTCACTCTTAATGGAGTTTGTGATGAAGTCACTGGTTCCCACTACGAATTTTAATAATAACTCGCGTAGTAGTAAAAAACAAAATGAAGTTTCATACGGTAAGAGCAAGGAGCGTATTTTGGGTGCTGCATTGGCAGTGCTAGCGGCTTATCCAGAACGGTGTCGAAATAAAAAAGGTTGTGTGAGGGCTGAAAATATTCTTTCGTTAATCAATAAAAATAAAAATGCCTTGTTCGGAGAAGAAATACCTGAATTATCAGTTACTGCTAGCTCAGATCTTATTAATCAATGGCTCAAGACAAGCGGAATAAAGGCAAGTGCTTGATAATCAACTTGCAACATGGAGGGTTAATACCTTAAAAGCTAATTTACAGACGGTACCATTGTGTCAAGCATAACAGTTGATTCTTCAAATTGATAATCTGTGGGCATTAGCGTGAATCTAAGCTCTACATCCCCAATTTCTATCACATCACTTTCTTTCAGTTTATATCTGTCAATTTTTTCACCATTAACGAAGACACCATTGAGTGAATTCAGGTCTATTATGGTGAATTCATCTCCTGTATCCCGATGAATTTCTGCATGACGTCTGGAGACTGAAGTGTCTCTTAATGTGATCTCGTTGTTTTTACTACGACCAAGTCTACAGGTGCTTCTGATGATTGGATATCTCACCATTGGATCATCATGAGTTATCAGGAAGGCATACGGTTTTACTTCCGGAAAATTCACTGTAGTTACCTGATTTTTATTTTGTCGTCTTAACGATATGAAAAAAGTGGCAATTGTCAGAATTATTAATATAAACAGTGCGATAGGTATGCCATACCATAGCCAGCTCTCAAGCGGGTTGGTCCTTTGTGCTTGCGAAACAATCTGGATTGGTGTGCTTGCCTGGAATTCCCTTTTGCCTTGTTTTTCTTTGATGACAGGTATTTTCTGAATAATCGTTGTTGGTATCTGTATTACAGGCGGAGAAATAAATACCACGGGCACAGGAATAGCCGTAGTATCGATATCAGTTTCAAAATTGAGTATGATATTTGTTTCGTTATTCACCCTGTTGTTGATTATTTTGCCCAATGGAATATTGAAGCCTCCGCCATTATCAAGACTGGCAAAAGGCTGATCTAAAAAGTTGGGTGAGATATCAAATTGATAATTGGCCTCTACAAAAATGCCCCCGGTTTCTTCGCTGAGTCTTCTTAATGTCTGCAGTGAGACGGATTGTGCGACAGATCTCGGATAACCGATGCTCGTTATGATAATTCCTGCTTTTCTTGCCGCATTAACAACATCATTATGAAAATAGGCTTTATCTTCTGCCAGCCCATCGGAGAAAAGGAAGATTGACTTTCTGGCAGCATCAACATCTTTGAATAGTACGATGGCCTCAAGCATATTTCTGTACAATTCTGTTGTGCTACCGATTGCCTTCAATTTTTTTGCTGCATTATTAATGGTTGTAATATCTGAACCAATCGGGGCTTCTAATTGCAATTCCTTATCAAAGCTGGCAAGACCATAACGATGATAATCTCTGGATGATGACAAAATCGTCTTTATATGCTCAATATTTTTGTCGATGACATTTTGTCGTGCGGGATCACTAGTATCGACCAGAAATAGTATCGCAGTGATATCGTCTGGATGAGGGTAGGAATCCCCTTCCTTGACAAGAAGGTTTGTATTTTCGTATTCAGCTGATATAGACAGAACAGGAGCAGCAGTCCTGTTTCTATAATGGCAGGATAACACCTGTTTGTCCCTTGATTGCTTACAAGTGACAACCATGTCGTCGGTGATATGACTGAGCACGTAGGCCTGTGCTATAGCCGTGATTGAAAATAATTGCAATAACACCACAAAATTCAGATATTTCATGTTCTTCATAACATTAATCTATTCTCCCAGCGTATTGATTTTTGATTTATTTATCAGGTTTTATTTCTCTGGAAAGAGAGGATCCGGCAGATCGTAAAATTGTATATCTAGACTCTTTTGCCCTGTTTCTGATGAATTAATCACTTCCCGCCTCATGCTATCTTCCTCGTATTCTCCCAGTTGTGGGATACCTCGGTCAATCTTTGATTGAACATTGATAATTTTTTCATGTAATAAGCTGGAGTATGGGAGCACATACGCTCTTGGCAAGACAAGAGCGGTGATATCTTCAACTTCTTTTAGCCACAGGAAAACAGACCCCTCGTCTCCTGTTAGTTTGTCAGGTTGGTGTACTTCTGTAGCAAGTAATCTGAAATGCGCAGGCAATTTCTGATTTATTGGCCAACCCAGTAATGGTGGAAAAGAAATATAGGAAATGATATAAAAAACCGATGTAATGATAATGGTAATTGTCTTAAGCTGCCACGACCATTTCGAGTACAAATTGACACTCAATAATAATGCTGCTAACAGGATATATGCTGCTATTAGGCCAGAAATTCCCAGGGTCATTGTTTAAATATTCCTTACTGTTTGATTTTAACGCCTAAAAGATATCTCAATTGATATAGGTGATTAAACATTATTGATTATTCCAGAGAGACCAACTGTTTTGGTATGAAGTTCACATTCGATATTTTACCATCTCTGCCAATAGTGAATCGAAAAGCAGTTTTTTCATCACCAGTTTTTTCCATTTTAACCATTCCATAGTAGATAATTTCCAGTGACGGATTGACTTTAACCAGACGGACATTGACTTCAACAGGCTTCCCCGTTTCTGACGCGTAATAATGCAAGTTAACGACATACTCTCCTTTAACAATGCCACGGATTGTAACGACTTCCTGATTCAGTGGATTTTCTATTTCCTCGCCATTGATAGTGATTGTGTCATTCAATTTCCCTCTATCATCACGGTCAAGGTGTATTAAACCTGCCTCTGCATTTCTAAACCAGATTATTCTGCCTTCAGGATCTTCAACCCAGGTATCAATATCATCAGGGTTGTTGTCTTCCCAGGTGGTTGTGATGATATATTCTGCTTTTGGATCAATGATGCCGCTCTTGGCTTCCGGATTCATGAACATGATGGCCACAAGAAACAGGAATGTAAATCCAAGCAATGCATTGAATAACAAGTCGGTAAAAGGATCGGATTTAAATCTTTCCCTGGCAGACATATATTTAACTTAATCTCGGCAAAACATATACACGGGTAAGGTGTCTGATTGAAGCAATTAAATCATCAGCACTGCGATCCAGCATTTGATATTGTGTTGCAGCCAATACGCTACACACCAGTCCGGCCAGCGTTGTGTACAAGGCAGTACCCATGCCGGAGCTCATATAACTGAGTATCTTTTGCATGTTTGTGACATCAAAATCCGTAATGTTGGAGACCGAATCCAACATAAGGATAAATCCTACGATTGTCCCTAATAAGCCCATCTTGATCATGACATCCGCTGTGAACCAGCCAATATCATGGGGGGATTTTAATTTTGATTCATAATATTCGATATGATCTGAACCCGTGCTTCTAATTTCAGGGTTATCTTTTTCAGCATTTGTTTTGCTGATAAGGTCGTGGATATAGTCAGTCACCAGACAGTCAGGAAGAAATTTCTCATTGTTAATTTTGACTTTATTTTCTAAAGTAACCAATTTTAAATCTCTTTCTTTAACAATCATTGATTCAACAATTCTGGAGTCATTAATTTGTGATGAAATGTGAAAGACTCTCCTTGCACAGTGAATTGTTACGCAACAGTATAATAGGGCGATGACTATAGATATTTTGCTGCGATCTGTAGAAAACAGGAGAGAAAGGACACCTTGATGCCATGCCAGTACAAGTAGGAAAAAAACGATGCCAGTAAATATTAACCAGATAAGAAACAAATGATGTTCATGTTTTTGCATTTTATTCCCTTATTAATTATTTCTGGGTTAATTATTCTGAGCTAACTGACTTCCGATCATACACCAACAGCCAGTCGTCAGCTGCATAGTCAACAATTTCGCGGATGAGGCCATTCAATTTTTGCATATGTAACTTTAGCTCATTATCCTTCATTTTCTCTGGCCATAATGGCGCAGTAATGTTGACCCTGTCACCATTTTGACGGACGGTTATTCGCCCCGGACAGGAACTGATCATATTCGGATCCAGTTCGAGCATCTTCTTCGCGTGGCTAAGGTTACAATAAAGGAGCACTTCGTAGTCTGGAAAATCCGGATTCTTTCTGTCCCTAATTGACTTACCAATATGCAGATGGCTGGTCAAACGAAAATTACGTTCGGTGATAGCGAAGATTGCATCATCAAGAACTTCTTCAAAAGGTTTATCAGTTTCCACCTGATAGTAATAATCATGATTGATATTTTCATCAACTTCAGTAGAACATCCTGACTGCATGAAGAGAAATAGAAAGGCAAGGGATAAACAGGAACATTTCATTATTCGTTGATAATGACCCTCGTACCTATTCCGACATATTTTTTTAAATCATTGATTTCTTCATTAGTTAACGCTATACAACCTTGCGTCCAGTTAATCTCACTATGAATAGCAAGTTTTTGTTCAGTAGTATCTCCCAGGCCGTGTATGCCTATATAACCACCTAGTTTTGTGTCCTGAGGAGCTACTTTGTGATGTTTGATTGCAGTTGTGATATTTTTAAATTCAGTTGCACTGATAATTTTATTTTTATATCCATACCAGGCATCTAACAAGTTGGGATAGTCAAGCTGCATAAAATAGTGGAATCTACTATCAGCTTTGAATTTAATAATTTTGTACACACCTAATGGCGTTTTTTTATCTCCCAGTATTCTTTTGGCACCATTACCACCTTTCCCGTACGCAATGTGAAATTGCTTAACAACCTGTTTGCCATCCATCACTTTAAGTTCCTGGGATGATCTGGAGATAACTAAATCATATTTGTTTCCCACTGCGCAAACATTGCTGCAGAGCAACAATAAAGAACAGATGAGGTACAACTTTCGTAGATTGTAAGTGCGCAATGTCCCGGAACTATCACTTAAATTTTTCATTTACTTATGAATTTTCAGCCCAGATATTTTCCTGGCTATTTTATCTGGAAAAGCACAAATACGGTAACTAAAAAATTAAAAATTCTGCTAATATTACCCTATGTCGCTGAGCAGCTGGGGGTGCTCGGCTTTTTTATTGCTTAATATAATGTGTCTGAAACAACGTGTTTGGAAAATTGACCCTGAAAAGACTATTTCTGTGTCAGCTTATGAACAGAGTGGCTTTGAATGATAACTGATCAAGAGAGATATAGCGCAACCGCAATGTTTTTGCATTGGGTGATGACGATTCTGGTGATCACTTTATTTTGCCTGGGATGGTATATGGTGGATTTGCCAAAAGGTAGTGATGAGAGAAGCTGGTTTTTTGCCCTGCATAAGTCAATCGGGCTGACAATGGCCTTACTAGCCTTGATAAGGCTTGTCTGGCGTTTCACGCATGTGCCACCCGCATTACCTGAATCTATTACAGAATTTAAACGAGCAATTGCTGGATTGATACACTGGCTGCTATATCTGGTATTGTTTATACAGCCCGTATCCGGTTACATTTCTTCGTCATTCAGTGGATACAAAACAAAAATTTGGGGCTTGTCACTTCCACATTGGGGATGGAAATCACCTGCGTTAAATGAGCTTTTCACAGATATACACGTGGCTAGCTCTGTCACCTTATTGTGTCTGATAGTGATCCACTTATGTGGTGTGATCGTCCATGTCTATCAAGGTGAAGTGAGTATCTTGAGAAGAATGATCCCGGCAAGGAAATAAATGCTAGGGAATAAATGTTATGAAAATGAATTTGATGTACATAAAAAAGGGACCTTGCGGTCCCTTTTTTACAACATGTAATAGAATTACTTGTTGTTGATATACATTGTTACTTCGAAACCAAAGCGAATGTCGCTGTATTCAGGTGTTTCCCATTTCATCATGCTTCTCCTAATTCAGTTAAAGTAAGAATACTACTCAATTAAAAAGCCTAAATTTCGGTAAAAGTCTAAATTCTGACCTTCGCCGAGTGTCAACGCGTTCCAGACACAACTGCTTATGCGCAGAAACTATGCCAGTTTTTAGATATTATTTGATTGAATGAAAATACTACGTAAAAACAATATGTTACCCGTATAATGACTGTTGTAGAGTGGATTGTTTTCGGGAAGTATTTAGACGAAGTCTAAATAATGGATAACAACAACCAGAGAAATTGGTTAATATGAACCAGCCACAATTTTCACACGCGGATCTTGATGAAGATAAAATACCTGAATTCATTACGCAAACTCCTGTTTGTTCAAGAAGTCGCTTTTTTATTATTACTGGCCCTCACAGGTTTGTTAGGTGGTCTATCCGCTTATTTCTGGCAACAGAATTCGGAGGAGTCAGTTCGTTTAAATGGGCTAAGCTACGTGACCGAGCAAATTCGTAGCGAATTATTTCGACAAATTCATGAAGCCATACGCGCCCGGCTCTTCGAAGATGTGCGATCTCTGGAATTGTATGGGGAATACTCGCGA
>SMUY01440427.1_pt1 | contig 17177 bp, 15 predicted proteins | sample 2456441 | NCBI WGS metagenome assembly SMUY01 (sample SAMN11095931, study PRJNA526329) | marine sediment metagenome | biome: Marine sediment; feature: Surficial sediment; material: Deep marine sediment; isolation source: Hadal surficial sediment | place: Pacific Ocean | collected 2014-11 | depth...
TTGTTAGGGAATTTGTAACTGAAGCACAAAAGGGCTTCAATAATTTATTAAATCAATAAAACATATTATCAATATCTTAATTGCTAATTATTAATATTTATTTACAATCTTGAGCCAATGAATAAAACCAAAATAGTATTTATATCTGCATTTTTAATAATTGTAGCTTTCATATTAATCCTCTCATTTTATTTTACCCGGGCTAAAAGTAAGAAACTGAATTATCTTTATCAGCTTGGGGAAAAAGTTTCCAGACAGGTTAACGAAGAGCCGGGAAATGCGGCTATCAAGATCGGTTTTAACAGCGATGGTTCCAAAATAATAACTCTTCTAAATAATGGCAGAATTGAGCTTTGGGATTTAAATGAAAAATCTATGACGCTGTTAACTGAGACAGATAAGTTGTTTAGTTATTGTGCCAGTGAGGATCTTTTAATAACTAAAATAAATAATGAGATATATATAATAGATATACATTCCGGTCATAAAAAACTTCTAACAAACGGAGAATATGAACTGGCTTCAATGGATAAAAATTGTGAAACACTTGCCCTGAGTTCAGGAACCAACGAAATTGAAATTTGGGACTTAAAATCGAAGATCCTAAAATCTAAGATTAAAACTGCTTTGCCGGTTAGAAATGGGTTAGCTATATCTTCAGATGGACAAAAGGTTGCGGCGGCTGAAGGTATTTACCATAAAGACAAACGCAGGCACGAAACTATTATTGAAATCTGGGACCTTGCTTCGGCAAATCAACAATCAATTCTTAAATATGATAAAAGGCAGAGCGGAGCAGTAGCAGGAGTTTGGAACATTTTCTTTACCTCCGACAATAAAAATATTGTTTTCGATACGCAATCAGCAGCAGAATCCGGGATTATGCTATTAGACCTCGAAGGTAACACTATTTTTGAAAAATCCGGATTTAAATCATATTGGATGAGAGCTGCCGATTCTCATGTTAATAAAAATTATCTTGCAACAGGAGATGAAGAAAAGAACATAGCTGTCTGGGATATAAATTCGAAAGGAATTTGGTTTTATAGCAAAGTTAATGAAGTAGTTGAGTCAATATCTTTTTCAAACGATGGTTCTCTGATAGCAGCTGGTCTTGCTGATTCAACGATTCAGGTTTTTAGTACTGATAAAGAAAAATAAATATTTCTTCAAGCTGTTTCAATTATTTAATATTTGTGACAGTTCTATGCATGCAGTCTTTGGATTATCCGAACCGAACACACTCGTAATAACTGCTATTCCATCAACACCTGTTGCTAGTACGTCTTGTGCATTTTCTTTAGTAATTCCCCCGATTGCAAATATGGGAATTTTTGTAATCTTTGCTTTTGCTTCTTTTAGAGTTGAAAAAGATGTGGGTTTTCTGCCGGGTTTGGTAGGAGTGTTATAAGGTGTTCCAAAAGCAACGTAGTCAGCACCCTTAACTTGCGCATCCAATCCTCTTTCTATTTGTCCATAACACGATACTCCAATAATTTTATCTTTTCCTATAATCTTTCTGGCGTTTTCAATCGTAGTATCGCCTTTTCCCAGATGCACTCCATCTGCGCCGATTTCTCTTACAAGCTGGGGAGAATCATTAATGATTAAAGGGACTGAGTATAATCTGGATATTTTTAATAATTCTTTGCCTAAATAGGCAATTTCATCATAATCGGTTTCTTTTTCTCTTAACTGCAGAATATTAGCTCCTCCAGAGAGAGCTTTTTCTACAGACTCTATAAAAAAAGGCCTTTCTATAAGTTTTTTATCTGTAATTACATACAAACCTTTTAGTTCAAATTTCATATATGAAATAAAATAACCAATTTAGAGATTATTGACAAATTTTAAAAATATTTAATAAACTACTTGAATTGTTGCTCAAAATATATTAATATCATTACAACTTAATTTTTAAATATGAGATGGAGGTTTTGGAGGATGATTAAACAAATTACTGGCAATATGATATTTAAACCAATAATATTCTCTTTTTTACTCGTTGTGTTGCTGATTTCGGCGCCAATTAAGCAAGCTAGCTCTGCTGGTGTGGATATACCACAATCTTTCTTTTTAGAGCATCCGTATTCAATAACCGGCCTCAAACTTAGTACCGAGATTATTGACTTGGAATTAGAGGATGCCCTTTATTTAAATGAAATAAGGGTAGACGTAAATATCCATGACAATAAAGCATCTTTATATACAAGGATTCCTTTTGCTGGAATTACCGATGTCGATCCTAATTTTGATGATGATATTGCTTTGGGAAATATAGCAATAGGCGGTAAAACTACACTTTTTGAAGGTAATACAGCGGTTCTTACAGGTGGCATAGAAGCTTTTCTCCCGACTGTTGATAATAATTTAGCCGCTATGGGAGCTCGCACATACTTCAAAGATTTTGCATCTTTTGTCGATGATGCTTTTACAATCAGACCTTATGCCGTGTTTGGAATAGGAAAAGACATCTATGCTTTTCAGGCTAATTTTGGGGCTGATATTATTACAAGTGCTGAAGAAATAGAAGGTGACGACACAGAATTAATTTTAAGATACGGTGGTACTGCAAGTGTAACCCCTCATTTACCTGTACCCTTTGCGACAGCCTTTCTAGTTGAGCTAATGGCAGTGTCCTCGACTTCATTTGATGAAAATAGAACAGAAGCATTTTTAACTCCCGGATTCAGATTCGGAGGCCAGATTTTTAGTGTGGGAGCTGGAGTTGAAATCCCTCTAGGCGAAGACAGTGACGATTATGCTGATAATGTAGGTTTTTTGGTAGACGTACTAATCAGGTTTGGAAGTTAATATAAAAAAAGTTTGAGTTGTTTTTTCCCCCATCGAACAGGCCATGACTGCGAATTTATTCCAGTCATGGCCCACTCATCTCTAATTATAGCAGATTTATCTATTATTTAATAATTCTCTTAAGATACTTGGAATTAAGATGCCTGGATATTGCTAAACACCGCATCTTTAACTGCATCAAAATCACAAGGCAGCTCAATTGGTCTGTTGCTAAAATGTGGATTTAATCCTTCAAACTGATCTTTGTGATAGCCAATCTTAAATTCGACAAATTTTAAGCCGTGTGCAGTAGAGATTATAACTATCTTGTCGGAAGGTTTAATAACTTTCTTTTCTTTTAGTTTCAAAAAAACAGCCAAAGCAACGCCTGTGTGAGGGCAGTTAAATGTGCCGGTTTTATCGACCATTGCTGCGGCATCTGCCAGTTCATTTTCACTTGCCTGTTCAACAATCCCATCGAATCTTTTTAAAATTCTTATGGCTTTATTAACACTTACAGGGTTTCCAATTTGAATTGCGCTTGCAAAAGTTGTTTTTGCCTTTACGGGGTGAAATTCTTTAAACCCTTTTAAGTAGCTAAGGTAAAGTGGGTTTGCCTGCTGTGCCTGTGCGCATACCAGTCTTGGCAACTTATTTATAAGTCCAAGCTCGTACATCATGAGAAAACCTTTTCCAAGCGCAGAAATATTACCCAGATTTCCTCCAGGAATAATAACCCAGTCAGGCAAATCCCACTGAAACTGCTGACAAAGTTCAATACTTATTGTTTTTTGTCCTTCGATTCTGAGAGAGTTTATAGAGTTTGCAAGATAAATATTGTGTTCAGTACAAATTTTTTGAACTAGTTCCATACACCCGTCAAAGTCAGTATCTATGGAAAGTACAAGTGCGCCGTTTGATAAAGGCTGTACCAGTTGTGCGATGGAAACCTTATCCTTTGGCAAAAATACTATAGAAGGAATTGCTGCAGACGCGCAGTATGCAGCAAGTGCGGCAGATGTATCACCAGTTGATGCACAGGCAACTGCCGGGATATCTGTTCCCTCGCTCATCATCTGCTTAACAACGGAAACAAGCACAGTCATGCCAAGGTCTTTAAACGATCCTGTATGACTATTTCCACACATCTTTAACCAGATATCTTCAATACCAACTTGTTTTCCGAATCTCTCAGCCCAGAATAAGTTTGTTGCCCCTTCGTACATTGAAACTACATTTTCCGATTCAACATACGGACAGACCCACTCCTTTTTTCCCCAGACTGAACTTCCAAATGGCCATGATTGTCTTCTGTACCTGCTGTCAAAGAGCTCTTTCCATTCTTTAGGAGATTTCTTTTTAAGTAGCTCCATATCATGCATTACTTCGAGCAAATTCCCGCACGATTTGCATTTGTAAACTATTTCATTTAGCGGGTAAGTCTGCCCACACTGCTCATCTATACATTGAAACCAGGCTTTGTAGTTCATATTAATCAAACAAAATACATACAGTAATTTTAGCTGTCAATCTAACTCTAACTGATTATAAAGTCCAGTTATTTTCAATAGTGCAATTTCTAAAATTTAATCGTGTTTGACAGCAAAATGACGTTTTGGTAAGCTAATCCGTATTAAGATGCCATCTATTAAAAGGATCCATCTAATTATTCACGGCATTGTACAGGGAGTGAATTTCCGTTTTTCGACTAGGCAAAAAGCACTGAGTCTGGGTTTAAAAGGTTGGGTGAGAAATAAGAAGGATGGTAGCGTTGAAGCAGTAGCTGAAGGGAGTGAAGAAGCAATCAGTGAATTCATAAAGTGGTGCAACAGCGGTCCAGAAATGGCAAATGTCACAAAAGTCCAAATTAAAGAAGTTACAGCTTCAAGCATGCTAGGTAAATTTAGTATAGAATTTTAATTTAATAAAAAATACTATCCTATGATAATACAATGTATAACAGGTGGAAGCTTTCTTACAAACTGCTATATAATAGCAGACGAAGAGAGCAAAGAAGGGATAATAATTGATCCTGGTGCTCAGCTTAGCGAAGTCCTGGAAGAAATAAAAAACCTTGATTTAAAAATTGATAAAATTGTTAATACCCATGCACACATAGATCATGCTTCGGGGGTGCAGGAAGCAAAAGACGCACTGGGCGCAAAGTTCTATCTCCATCCCAAAGAAAAACCTGTTCTCGATATACTTCCAGAATCTGCGCTTAGATTCCCGGAATTTTCGGGTGTTGAGGTACCTGAAATAGACGAATTTGTTGAACAAGGGGATATAGTGGAAATTGGAAAGTATAAGGCCGAGGTTCTTCATGTGCCAGGTCATACATGGGGCAGCATTTGTCTTGTAATTGACGGACATATTATATCAGGAGACACTTTGTTTGCAGGCAGTGTCGGCAGGGTTGATCTTACAGGCGGAACATCTATGGAAGAATTAGTTGGCTCTATAAACCGCAAACTTATGGTGTATCCACCGGAGAGCAAGGTATACCCCGGTCATGGTCCTGTAACTACAATCGAGATTGAAAAAAGATCTAACCCCTTTTTAGGCGGAGGAACAATTCTTTTTTAAATGCTTATCAATATAATTAGAATAAGTATTATCCTTGGCATAACAATAATTTTCTCCTTTTTATTTATAGAAGAGATTTCCAAACTGGAGATTTTACAATATGAAAATGACAAAATAGTTGTTCATAGCGGTGCTCTTGAAAAAGAGAATGAGCAGCTGAAACTAAAGATTGAAGCACTTAAAAAAGATAAAGCTTATATTGAAATAATTGCCCGTCAGGAACTTGGCATGATAAAAGAAGGGGAAAAAATAATAAAGTTTACCAAATAATTAAGCTTCTATTCTATTTAGTCATCAATCCTTAAATTTACCCTCCTACAAGTTTTTTCAATGAAAATCAAAGACTACAAGAACTTTTATGCTTCAATTAAATCTCACCCCAAAAAGAGTTTAGGACAGAATTATTTAGTTGATAAGAATGTTTTACTAAAGATAGAAGAAATTGCAGATTTAAAACCTTCGGATTTGGTAATTGAAGTAGGTACAGGTTTTGGTTTTTTAACAAGTTTCTTGGCCGCTAGAGTTAAAAACGTAATTACAATTGAAAAGGATAAAACAGTTTATGACTTAGTAGAACAAAAATTTCAGGAACTGCAAAACGTTAAATTTATCTGCAAAGATGCACTGGATATAAATTTTGGGGACATTGTAGGTGATGATAAATTTAAATTTATATCGAATTTGCCTTACAGCGTTGCTTCTAAAATTATTTTCGGCCTCTTAGAACATTCTAACTCATTTACAAGCTTAGTTGTAATGCTCCAAAAAGAGGTGGGGCAAAGAATATGCTCAAACCCTAATAGTAAGCAGTATGGCGCTTTTTCTGTAATTATTCAGTCATATTTTGATGTAAAGATTGCACATACCGTATCACCAAACTCCTTCTGGCCCAAGCCTGATGTAGATTCAGTAATTATAAAAATGGTTCCCCGCAAAGAAAAAATTGTAAGTGACAGGGACCGCTCAGTATTTAATGAAGTTGTTAAAAAAGCTTTTCAAACCAGAAGGAAAAAGATGATTAATAATTTAAAATCTCTTAAAGATCCAAATGTGTTAATAAAGATTTTTGAAAAATTGGACTTAAACACAAATACCAGGGCTGAACAATTAGGATTAAATGATTATGTTGCTTTAACAAAAGAATTGATAAATTCTTAATTAAGCTCACAGCAAGTTACAAGCTCCGCCAGCAAGTCACTTTGAAACTTTTTTGCTTCCACGCCCAGGCCGTTAGAAAGAATTGAAAAGACAAGCACATCTCCAGTTTTTGTAAACACATAACCAGAAAGCGCTCTTACATTTTTTAAATAACCTGTTTTTGCCACTATTCTTCCTTTGACATCCGGCCCCTTAAATCTCTTTTTGAGGGTCCCGTCAATCCCGGCTACAGGAAGTGAGGTAATAAAATCCAAACCGACATCTTTATTGTGAAAAGCATACTCTAAAACATCTGCCATAGCATTTGGAGATACTCTGTTAAGCAGCGAAAGACCAGAACCATCAATAATTTTAAAACCATTTTTAATACCTATTTTATTTAGGAATAAAGATATTATTTTCCGACCATTTGCCCATGTTCCAGGCACTCCAATATACTCAGCTCCCAGTGTTTTAATTAGATTTTCGCCTATCATGTTTACACTTTTTTTATTGTATACATTTATTATTTCATCCAACGTATCCGAGGAGTATGTGTGGTATAAATTTGCCCACCTTGGAACGATCGAAATTTTAACATCTCCATTTAAAGCAATGCCCTGTTTTTTTAACTCATCTTTCAGTACTGCTCCAAAATATAAAGCAGGATACTTTACAGGAAGTTTAAATCTTGTTCCTTTGCTGTATGTATATAAATTACCAGAAACTATTAATTGATTTTTACCTTCTGCCCACCGGGCCGTTATGCTGTTTTTCTTCTTTCTAAGACGTGCAGAATTAATTATCTTAAGTCCCGAATATGGAGGTTCTGTACTTACTATAACCTTTGTTCTGTTTTTTGAAGGAACTGCAACAACTTCGAAGTTGTTATAGTTTAGAGAAAGAGAACTAATAGGGGGACTGTAAAAATCGTTTTTCCATTTGTCTTTCCAGCCAATAGGATATTTAATCTTGTCAAAATATGAATCATCTAAGTACAAGTCTCCATTTATCTGTTTTAAGCCTTTGTGCCTGAACTGCTGTGCAATTAATCTAAGCGATTCGGTGTTAATTGTGGGATCGGCGTAACCTTTTACATATAACCCCCCGTGAAGTATTCCATTTCTTATCTCGCCGCCGGCATAAAACTCAGTTTTAAATCTATACTTTGATTTTAAAAGAGACAGAGCAACAGTGGACACTATCACTTTCTGATTAGAAGCAGGAATAAACAGTTTGTCCGAGTTATACTCGAATATCTTTTTTTTGTTAATTAAAGATTTTACTACAACGCCAAGCTTACTATTCTTTCTCGCTTTACTGGGAATTATCTTAAGTAGTTTTGAAGAATAATCCTGATAGGTTGCAGATGAGGTTTTATAGACAGGTAAAAATAGAAACAAACTTAATACTAAGCATTTTATTAGATATTTTGATCCCATAAGTTTTTATTAGATATTTTATTGAGCCTCAGCCCAGGATTGCCCGATATTAATGTCAACTACTAATGGTACTTTAAGATTCCATGCACTTTCCATCTTGTTTTTAACAAAATCAGTAAAACTGGGTATTTCATCTACGTGGACTTCAAAAAGGAGCTCATCATGAACCTGCAGTATCATCTTAGACTTAAAACTGCCTTTAAGCTCTTTATGTATACTGATCATTGCCATATTTATTACATCAGCAGCAGAACCCTGAATCGGCGTATTTATAGCCGCTCTCTCGGAAAAGCCGCGTATTGATCTGTCGCTTGATTTAAGTTCAGGGATATAACGTCTTCTTCCAATAAGAGTTTCAGCGTAGCCTAGCTCCTGAGCATTTCTAACAGAGCTGTCCATATATTCTTTAACTTTGCTATATCTTTTGAAATACTCATCGATGTAGTCTTTTGCTTGAGATACAGCGGTTCCTATCTGTTTGGCAAGACCAAACGGGCTTATACCATAAATGATTCCAAAGTTGATATTTTTTGCAAGCCTTCTCATATCCGAGGTAATATCCTGTTCATTTACACCAAATATTTCAGAAGCGGTCCTGTTGTGTATATCACTTCCTGATACAAATGCCCTTATAAGGTTTTCATCCCCTGAAAAATGAGCAAGAAGTCTAAGTTCGATTTGTGAATAGTCTGCTGAAAGAATTTTATAACCTTGCTCACAAACAAAAGCTTCTCTGATTTTCATACCTTCTTTTGTTCTGATTGGAATATTCTGAAGATTAGGATCACTCGAACTTAATCTGCCTGTTGATGTGCCAACCTGATTAAATGACGTATGAATCCGTCCGGTTTTAGAGTTAATAAGCTTTGGCAGAGAATCAATATACGTTGATTTGAGCTTTGTAAGCCCTCTATAATCTAACATGAGCTTGGGTACTATATGATCTTTGCTAAGGTCGGTTAACACTTCAACATCAGTGGAAGGCTCTCCCTTTTTGGTTTTTTTCTTTACAGGGAGCCCAAGTTTGTCAAACAATATTTCTCTTAGCTGCAGAGTGGAATTTAAGTTAAATTCTGCTGCTGATTCATTGTATACTCTTTGTTCAATATCTATAATAATCTTTTCAAACTCTTTTGAGAGTAAATTTAGCCTTTTCGTATCTACTTTTACTCCAGACATTTCGATGCCTGCAAGGACTACAATTATCTCTAACAAAAACTTTTGATAAACTTCCAGCACATCCAATTGTTTTAACTTTTCAAATAATATTTCGCTAAGTAAAAGTGCAACATCGGCATCTTCACAGGCATATGTTTTAGCAATCTCGATATCTACCTCTTCAAACATCAATTTAAATCTGCCTTGATTTGTTACTTCTTTATAACTAATGGGTTTGTGGCTGAGATAAAACTTAGAAAGCTCATCTAAGCTATAGCTCATCTTCGAAGAATCGATAAGGTGGGCTGCAATCATTGTATCAAAATAGATTCCTTTTAGCTCAATATCATACTTGGACAAAACTACATATTCGTATTTAAGGTTTTGACCTATTTTCTTTATATCCTCATTTTCAATTAAAGGCCCTAGTCTCTCAGTGACATACTTAAGTGCCAATTGATTCTTTGAGTCTAAGAGATTTCTGTGTCCAACTGGTACGTAGTAAGATTCATGCGGTCTTGGACAAAGAGCAAAACCTATTATCTCGGCATCCATAGGCAACTTAGAGGTTGTTTCAAGATCGATAGATAGTGTTTTGGTTTTTGTTATCAAATCTATTACATCTTCAAGATCCTTTTCACTGGTTACTAACTTATAATTATCATAAGAAACCTTACTGTTAGTATTGTCTTGCTTGATGTCTATTGAATTTTTTGGATTATCTTCTATTTCTCTTAGTAAAGATGCAAATTCATATTTTCTAAAAAGTTCTATTAGCTTTTCTTTATTAAACCCTCTGTAGTTATATTCATCTAAATCAACTTTTATATCAATATCAGATTTAATAGTTACTAGTTGTCGGCTAAGCAGTGCCTCATCCCTTGAAGATTCTAATAACTCTTTGTATCTTGGCTTTAGTTTATCCAGGTTATCGTAAATACTTTCTACTGACCCATATTCTTGTATTAGTGAAGAGGCAGTCTTGGGGCCTATACCCTTTACACCGGGAATGTTATCAATACTATCCCCTGTAAGGGCAAACAGTTCTATAATCTTATCAGGCTGCACCCCATATTTTTCTACAACATCTTTAATCTCCGTATTTTTATTTTTCATCGTATCGAGAAGGGTAATTGAACTGTTAACTATCTGAGTAAAATCTTTATCCCCGGTTACTATCACCACATCAAAATCTTTGTTCTCAAAGTTTTTTGCCAGAGTACCTATAACGTCGTCTGCCTCATAACCATCCATAAGAACCATAGGGATATTAAATGCCTTTACTAAACCAAATATTTCTTCGAATTGAGGTTTAAGGTCGTCGGGGGGTTCTGCTCTGTTGGCTTTATATTCCGGGTACATTTCATTTCTGAAATTGTCTTGTTTTGAATCAAACACAATACCTATATACTTGGGCTCGAGATCTTTAATAAACTTGAGGAGCATGTTTGTAAAACCATATATAGCGTTTGTTGGAAAGCCTTCAGAGTTTGTAAGAATCCTTATAGCGTGATAAGCACGAAAAATATATGAGCTTCCATCAATGAGATAGACTGTTTGTTTTTGAGCCATAATTGCTACTGAATGGGCCGCTTTTGATTACCTAATAATCATAACTGTAAAGTCTTAAAAGATTATTTCCTGGCACTAAATTTTAAACCAGACTCATTCCTATCCCAGGTTTTATCAGATAGTTCCTTTAGCTCGGTCACCCTTACTTTTTGTGTGGCAGTTAGCGGAAACCCGTTTTCATAAACCTCTATGAACCTTGGAACCATAGCAACAATAACTCGCTCTGCCATCCACTTGCAAAACTCTACAGGATCAAACGCAGCGCCTGATTTTAAAGTAATGTTTAGTTTTATTTCATCATCGGCTACATTTGGGAGTCTTAAGCCAACTGCTATCGCCTCATATATAGGTTCATACTCGGTTGCTTCATTTGCAACTGCAACCGGATCAACATTTTCTCCAGATACCCTTATTCTGCTGTACCTGCCTACAAAATAGTATCTTCCGTCCATTGCTCTTGCAAAGAGATCGTCTGAATTAAAAAATCCTTCCTCATCAAATGCCTCTTTAGTTCTTTTTTCATCTTTGAAATACTCATTGAGGGTTGTGTGAGGAATAAGCGGTCTTATATATAAAAGACCTTTTGCTTCATCCGGGGGTGTTTGATCATCTGTCGAATCCCAAAGCGGGCTTATAATTTCATTTTGATTTAAAGGATTTCTTAGTTCTACATAGTACCCCTGCATAGGATAACCGGAAGAACCTGGTCTGTGATCTTCGGGATCCTTCCATAAAACCATTCCCATCTCTGTAGAACCGTAGCCATCTATTGTTCTGGTATTAAACCTGTTCTGGAACTCTTCTAGATTTTTAGGAGCCGGTCCGGAAAGAACTGTTCTAACTTTATGTTTGGAGTCCCACTCACTTTCGGGCGCTGACCATAGATATTCAGCAACTGAGCCAAGCATATTTGTTACAGTGGCTCCACACTCATAAGCCCACTTCCAAAAATTAGATGCAGAAAACCTTGGATAGAATACAGCCGTAGCCCCTGCCCCTATTGAAGCAAAAAGGCACATTACCTGTGCGTTTGCATGTGCAAGTGTGAGAACACTCATCAGTGTATCTCCGCTTCTAATGCCGTGCTGCTGCAGGTAAGCTCTGACAGTTAAAATTACCCCGCCATGCTCTCTAAGTACTCCTTTTGGCATACCGGTTGTTCCAGAGGTAAACATGCACCTCTCAACATCGGAAACTTTCACAGACTGATTGTGATTGAATTTTGAAAATTTGTTAAAATTGCTAAAACTAACACAAGGTATACTCCCGACTTTTGAGGGAATATTATCAGATTCACCTGTTATAATAACGAGCTTAAGATTTTGAAGCTGATCCGAAATTTCTTCAATAAATGGAAGGCTAGATTTATCAACAATCAGGGCTTTCATTTCTGAATAATTTATTATATAACAAAGCCGTTGCCCTTTTTCATCCTTATTAATTGGCACCTGTATACCGCCAACCTTATGTATTGCTAAAATTGAAAATATATATTCAGAACAATTGAGCATATATATTCCAACTTTGTCACCCTTTTTTATTTCATGTTTGCTGAATAGCCCGTTTGCGATCCTGTTGGACCATTCGTTTGTCTGTTCGTATGTATATTGTTCTTTTAATATTCCGTCATTATTGGCAACTTTAAATAGTATTTTTCTTGGGATTCTTTCTGCTCCCATCTCTAAATACCGTGTTATGGGAAGCCAGTTTGATGTATCGTCAAAAGTTCCGAAAGGCAGGTCTCCTTCTCCTAAATGTTTTTCATCTCGCGGTTTAAATAAAAGCTTCATTTATACTCCAGTTTATTGTTAATTGTGAAAATTGTATCAAGAAAAATTATCTTACTGTCCTTGTTTCATTTAAATAATTTTTCAGGAGATCCTTTCCTCTTATAGTAAGAATTGACTCCGGGTGGAACTGTACTCCTTCAATTTGATATTTTCTATGCCTGATGCCCATTATCTCGTCCTGCTTTGTCCAGGCGGAAATTTCGAACTCTTTTGGAAGAGTTTTTTTGTCGATTATTAATGAATGATATCTGGTGGCTACAAATGGGTTTTCTATTCCCTTATAAATTCCTTTGCCATCATGAAATATTTCAGAAGTTTTACCATGCAGCAGTTTTTTTGCCTTTACGATCTTTGCTCCAAATGCCTGGGCAATGGACTGATGACCGAGGCAAACCCCAAAAATAGGTTTATTGCCTTTGAACCTATTAACCAAATCTATTGAAATGCCTGCCTCTTTGGGAGTGCAGGGGCCGGGAGAGATCATTATTATTTCCGGATCTGCTTGCTCGATTTGTTCTACTGTAATTTTATCATTTCTATAAACCTCCACATCTTCACCAAGTTCGCCCAGATAATGAACCAGGTTATATGTAAATGAATCATAGTTATCAAGCATTAAAATCATGTTTATTGCTCTGCAGTTTGTATAGTTATTAATATTTACTACAGGCCATTTTGTGTAAGCTCTATAGCTTTTACAAGGGCCTTGGCCTTATTTACTGATTCATTGTATTCATTTTCAGGCACCGAATCCGCTACTATACCAGCGCCTGCCTGAAGATAAATGTTGTCATCTTTAATAAAGAAAGTTCTTATAGTTATAGAAGTATCCATATTACCCGAAAAGCTGAAATAACCTACAGCTCCCCCATAAGTTCCTCTTCTGGTAGGCTCCATCTCTTCAATAATTTCCATTGCTCTTACTTTGGGTGCTCCAGACAAAGTGCCAGCAGGGAAAGTAGCTTTTATTACATCATAAGAGTCTTTGCCTCTTTGCAACTTGGCAATTACATTGGATACGATATGCATGACGTGGGAATATTTTTCTATTGTCATAAGTTCATCCACTTTCACGCTGCCTACTTTTGCTATTCTTCCAAGATCGTTTCTCGCTAAATCAACCAGCATTATGTGTTCTGCTATTTCTTTAGGATCTGCAAGCAGTTCTTTTTCAAATTTGAGATCTTCACGCTCGTTTTTTCCTCTTGGACGCGTACCCGCAATTGGTCTGTTTTCTACATTGCTTCCCTCTACCCTGACCATAACCTCGGGGGATGATCCAACCAAATATTCTGACCCCATTTTTAAATAAAAAAGGTAAGGCGAGGGATTTAGAATCCTAAGTGCTCTATACAAATCCAGGGGGTCAACTTTAAGCTTGGTTTTCCACCTCTGAGATATTACTGCCTGAATAATATCCCCTTCTCTTATATATTTTTTTGTCTTATTTATAGCATCTTTATAATCTGCTGGTTTAAAATTAGAATCTAGTTTTACATTTAATTTTTTCCCCTTTTTATTCTGATCCCGATTTTCATAGAATGAAGCCTTTTTCCTAAGGCGTGACTTTAATTTATCTATTTTTTGCAGTGCCTGCTCATAAGCTCTTTTTGCATATCTTTTATTTTCAACATATGCGTTAGAAATTATTTTTACTTTATGGCTTACGTTATCAAAAACCAGAATTGAGTCTGCAATCATATATAGGCAGTCCCAGGTATCAAGGTCATCGGTAGTATCTACCGGCAGGTCTTCAATAAACCTTACGATGTCATATGCAAAAAACCCTACAGCCCCCCCAGAAAATCTAGGCAACTCGGCGCAGGGCACAGGTTTGTATCTTGACATTAAAATCCTTAAGTGATCTATGGGGTTGCCTTGCAGCACTTTAGTTTTACCATTTTCGATAATCTCTATTCTGCTGCCCTTAGACCTGAAAATTGCCGATGGTTCAGTACCTAAAAAACTGTACCTCCCCCATTTTTCCCCCCCTTCTACACTCTCAAATAAAAACGAGTATTTCCCCTTTTGTATCTTTTTAAGAGCCGACACGGGAGTATCGAAATCTGCTAGAATTTCGCTCCATACGGGTATAAGATTTCCCTTATTTAATTTTTTCTTAAAATCTGCATATGTAGGAAAAATCATGGGTTCAAAGAATAAGAAGCCAGGAGTGTTAAGTCAAGGGATAGAAATATGACTCTGATATTTTTATATGCATTTATACAAAAGTATCTAATTGTTTTGAAACATTCATTTTATTAAATCTAGATTTGTTTGTTTAATTTAATCAGGAATAATCACTTTTCAAAATTGATACACTAAATTTATCGCTCTAAAAAAGATTAGTAATTATGCAGTTGGAGAATATGGAATGCTAAAAATAAATCCGGGGATATTCAGAGAATATGATATTCGGGGAATAGTAGATGAAGATTTAAATGAACATGTCGTTGAAACTATAGGCAGGGCTTTTGGAACATATCTGACAAATCACGGCAAAAAAACAGTATCTATTGGAAGAGACTGCAGAGAAAGTTCACCGCAATATGCCAAGGCATTTTGCAGGGGACTGAACGCTTGTGGAGTAGACGTATTGGATCTTGGAATGGTTTCGACACCAATAGTTTACTTTTCCCTTTTCAACCTGCCCGTGGGGGGGGGAGTGATAATAACGGCAAGTCATAATCCAAGTGAATATAACGGCATAAAACTTTGTTTAGGAAAAGAGTCGCTTTTTGGAAGCCAAATTCAGGAAATTAGAGAGATTGCTGACAGAGGCAAATTTGCTCAGGGAAATGGAAAGACTGAGCACTCAAATATAATGGATTCATATGTTAACTATCTGACAGAAAATATAGATATAAAACCTGGGCTTAAGGTTGGAGTGGACTGCGGCAATGGCATGGGTGGGCTGGTCGGCCCGGATATTATGAAAAAGAAGGGTTGTGAGGTAGTTGAGCTTTATACTACACCCGATGGAAGTTTTCCCAATCACCATCCCGATCCAACCGTTGAAGAAAATGTTCAGGACTTAATTAAAGCCGTTAAAGATAATGATTTGGATATTGGATTTGGTTTTGACGGTGATGCCGACAGAATCGGAGTCATAGATGAAAACGGAAATATAGTCTGGGGAGACATGCTCTTGCTCATTCTTGCAAGGCAGCTATTAAAAGAGGTTCCGGGAGCTCAAATTATTGGGGATGTTAAATGCTCGGGCAGATTATTTAACTGTATAAAAGAAAGTGGTGGCAGACCTCTTATGTGGAAAACAGGACATTCCCTGATAAAAAGTAAAATGAAAGAAGATGGAGCAGAGCTTGCTGGGGAAATGAGCGGGCATATATTTTTTTCTCACAGATTTTTTGGATACGACGATGCAGTCTATGCAGCATTAAGACTGCTGGAAATATTATCTAATACGGGTAAAAAAGTTTCAGAACTCCTGCAGGGAGTGCCAAATGCAATATCTACCCCCGAAATCAGAGTAGATTGTCCAGATGATATTAAATTTAAAGTAGTGGAAGAAGTAAAAAATAAGCTTTCAAAGGACTACCAAATAATTGGAATTGATGGATTAAGAATAGAACTTGCAGATGGCTGGGGCTTGCTGAGAGCCTCTAATACGCAGCCTGCTCTTGTTTTGAGATTTGAAGCTGAAAATGCTGCCAGGTTAAAAGAGATTAGAGATATAGTAGAATTGCCGTTAAATGAAACATTAAAACTTCAGTTCAGAATGTGACTGTTAAGCAAAATGTAAACAATGTAGTTGAAGATGGTGAATATGTAAAAATTGTTATTGAAGATACAGGAACTGGTATTTCTGAAGGCAACCTTTCAAAGATTTATGACCCATATTTTACAACTAAAGACGGTCATGCAGGTCTTGGTCTGTCTAATGCATACACTACAATCAAAAGTCATAAGGGATTTATTAAAATAGATTCCAAAGAGGGTGAAGGGACAAAGGTTTCTATGTATTTGCCGGCCAGCAGAGATGTTATACCTCTGCAAGAAGAAGTTGCTCATCAAATATCTGATGCGCTGGACGAAGGCCAAAGAGGGAAGATTCTTGTTATGGATGATGATGTTATAAGAGAAATTGCAGGGGCAATTCTAAGCTATATTGGATATGATGTTGCCTTTGCTTCTGATGGCAAAGAAGCAATTGATCTATATATGAGAGCCAAGGAACATGGGGAAAAATATGATGTTGTGATTATGGATTTGACAATTCCTGGCGGAATGGGTGCCGAAGATGCGATAAAAAAGCTTATTGAAATTGATCCCGAAATAAAAGCGATAGTATCAAGCGGATACTCAAATGCCCCCATTATATCAGATTTTTTAAAGTATGGTTTTAGGGGTGCAGTGACTAAACCATTTAGAATAGAGGAGCTTACAAAAACCGTAAAAGATGTTTTGATTGATAAAAATATTAATACATTGCCTATTTAACCTAAAAAGTTATAAATTACTTTATTGATTAGGCATTAAACATCTTGACTTGAATTGTAAAATAAGTCAGAATTTCAAAAATATCTTATTATAGGGGACATTATAATGAAAAATCTTCAGAGTAAACTGTTAATTTTAGTGGCTTTTTTTACTTTTGGACTAATTATATCTAGCTGTGCACCAGATTTATCAGAAGAATTTTATAATGCAAATCAGGAGTTGGATATACTCAGAGAAA
>SMUY01274471.1_pt1 | contig 17161 bp, 17 predicted proteins | sample 2456441 | NCBI WGS metagenome assembly SMUY01 (sample SAMN11095931, study PRJNA526329) | marine sediment metagenome | biome: Marine sediment; feature: Surficial sediment; material: Deep marine sediment; isolation source: Hadal surficial sediment | place: Pacific Ocean | collected 2014-11 | depth...
AAGAAATCTACCGTAAAATCAGCGTTTCCATCTGTGAAAAGAAGTTCAGCATCCACTACTGGCATGGTACTAGTATACTCTACACCTCCACCAACTACTACAGTATCATCTGTGATAGTTGCTGTTGGAATATTGATATCTACATCGTCACCAGTTGGATCTGCTTGAACTATTGTAATTGTAGTTAAAACAGAAATTGCTGCAACAAGTATTGCAAGAGAAGTTATTGTCATTGTTTTCTTAATCATTAAATGAGTTACCATAATTTTGATGACTTTAACAATACGCTGTCCATCTTGCACGATTTTAACAAAAATATGTGAGGAAGAATGAGGAAAAAAGAGTTTTAGTGAACTGTCGATTAACAGTTCGTATCAAATGTCAACGAATTGAAATTAATCAGGGAAATAACGCTTTTTCCATTCTGAAACAATTTCTTGTTCGGTGAGACCAAGGTCATACAAAGGAGAGGTTATCTCTTTTGCCACATCGATTGCAACTAGAACTATGGTCTTCATTTTACTCTTTACACCAAGGGTTCTGTAATGAGACAAAATCTTTTCAAACTCTTCACCATCAGAAAGAATTTTAGCTGTTCCCTGGAATCTGTAGCCTTTGCGTCTTATTGGATCTACCACATTAATTTCCAAATTCGGATTTATTTCCAAGTTTGAAATTGTTTGATCTGATCTTATTCCAGAAAATACTAAATGATTATCATCCCAAGCAATCGTGGTTCCTTTTGGTGACAAATTGGGTTTATTTGCAGGACTAATCGTTGCTACATAACCCATCCTTTGTTTGTTCACAAAATCTTTGATTTCTTGAGTTAAAGTTGGCACTATTATTAGTAACTCGCTTCTCCATTAAATTTCTAATGGAGCGTTTACATTTCAAACTTACAGTTCGTATCAAATGTAAATTTAAAATAAAAAAGAAGGAATTGGGAAATGATGATTTGTTTTTTAAGACAAACTAAATGGTGATTGAATCGGAAGGCTGAATGGGTAGATTATCATAGGTAAATCCAGTTTTGGAAACAAGAATAACTGTAGCAGTATATGTATTTCCTGCTTTGGCACTACTGAACGTGAATGTTGCAGTTCCACTAGAATCGGTAGTTGTTGTATCAGTTATCCCAGCATTAAATCCAGTCAATTCAATTGTCACTTGAGCTCCTGCTACTGGACCATCAGCATCAACAATTGTCACACTTGTAAAGATCTGGCTTTTGGTACTTTTTCCTTTTACCTTTGCAGTCATATCAATACTTTGAACATGCATTTCATTCGTTGGATTGACAGTGATTGATACTGTTGCAGGAGTACTGTCTACTGTACCATCATTTGCAACAAACGTAAAACTGTCAGCTCCATCATAGTCTAGATCAGGAGTATACGTCAAGTTTGGAGCAGTTCCTGAAAGAACACCATTGGATGGACCAGTTTGAACAGAATAGGTGAGTGGGTTACCATCTACGTCTGATGCAGTAAGTGTTATTGAAACAGCTGTATCCTCTTGTGTAGTTACACTTTGATCATCAGCAGTTGGAGCAACATTAACTTCGTTTACTGTCACAGTTATTGTTTCCGAGTCAGATAATGGAGGAAGCCCATCGTCTGTGATAACCACATCAAAAGTATATGAACCAGGTCCTTGAGATTCTGATGGTGTCCAGCTAAACACACCGGCTGAAGTAATTGAGGCGCCAGGGGGTACAATACTCGTAAGACTAAATGTTAGAGTCTGACCAGAGTTCGAATCTGTAGCAGTAGCTGTAAACGTTAAAAGTGCTAACTCATCTGTTATTTTGTTTCCAACGGGATCAAGAATTGGAGCAACATTGGTTTCTTCAACTGTTATTGATATTGTCGCAGTATTGCTGTCTACCAAATTATCGTTAACGTGGAAGGTAAAGCTATCTGAACCAAAAAATCCACCATTCGGGGTATAAGTTACCGAGCCAGTTGCAGAATCAAAGTTAGAAAGTGCACCGCTACTTGGTCCAGCTACAATAGCAAAAGTTATCAAATCTCCATCCACATCACTTCCTGTCAGCGTTATGTCGATTGGCGTATCCTGTAATATTGTTACACTTTGATCACTAGCTGTTGGAGCATCGTTTGTTGCAGTTACAGTTACAGTAACACTGCCGGTATCACTCTGTGTGCCATCTGAAACAGTATAATTGAAAGTGTCAACACCGTTAAAGTTCAAAGATGGAGTATAGATAAGTATATCATCACTGGTATTACCAGGTGTTCCATTGTCATCTCTGGCAATAGTTCCGCCGTTTGAAGAAGTTGAATCAAAAGAAGCTAGCAAAAGAGTGTCGCCGTCAGGATCAGAATCGTTTACTAAAACGTTTACGCTCACAGGAGAGTCTTCTGCTGTAGTTGCAGTATCAGGTTGTGCTGTAGGTGGTGAGCCAGCTGGCACGCTGTTAAAACTAGTTACATCAAATTGATCTGTAATGTTCCCGTCAATGTCTTTAAAGTAACAGTGAGCTTTGTTTGCTTGTCCACCAACGTTGAACGAACAAAACAGCGCACCATGCTTGGAATTCTGATCAGTGGTGTATATACTAGCCCACTCACCGTTGCAACCATAAGGAAATGTGAAGGGCAAACAACGATCTTGGTTTCTCATACCTGATCCACCAAGTCCGGCGACAAACACAAATGTTGAGCCTTCACCAACTCTAACGTTGTTAGTATCAGGCCATGCAGGATCAACAATTTGGTTTTGTACGCTAGACAAAGTTCTTGTTCTCGAATAGGTATGCTCATGACCTGTTGCAACTATTGCTCCTGCCATTCTACATTCCTCATATACTTCCCATCCTGTCGAGTCCCCCTTTGTTCCAAGTTGCATGGCATTCATGTTCTTATGCCAAGAACAGATTCGCCAAATAGAGTTATCATTAGCCATCTCATTTTGGATGTAGGTAGCATGATTTGATTCCAGTGTGCCAACGCCAGACAAGACAAAGAAAAGACCGTTGTAAGTACAGCTTTGCTTGACTCCAATGCCGCCACTGCCAAAAGTACAAACAGCGCCATCGATTAGAGCTAGCCTATCGGTTAATTTCTGCTGGTAAATAGGCCAGACAGCAGCTCCATCATCATGATTCCCAACGGAAGCAAAGTAAGGAAAGTCCGGACCCAAAACGCTAGTTATCTTAGCATCCCAAGCATCTGGATCATCGCTGTAATCAAAATCTCCCTGATGCATGACCATATCAGCTCCTTCATTTAGTATAACATTGAGGACTGCGGTTGCACTACTTCCTGAACCTTGATCAGCGATAAATGCAACCTTGTATCCGGGAGGAGTAACTCCAACCGATTGAACACTTACAGTAATTGATGCCGAGTTCATGTTTCCTGAAGAATCACTCACAGACAGAGTGAGAGGGTAAGTTCCGGTGCCCAGAGGGATATTGTTTTCTAATAAGCCAGAAATTGAGTCTATTTTGAAATTTGTTGTATCATCAATGGAGAAGGAAGCAACAGCTACATTATCTGTTGCATCTGCGTCATAAAATAAGGGCTGTCCCTCCAACAATACAATATTTTCTGGATCTGGATTCCATTGTGGTGGTGATGTATCAGTATCAACTGAAAATACAATCAGAGGAGACGTACTAGTATTACCTGAGGTATCAGTAGCAGAAACCGTGATACTGTGAGACTGTAGTGTTAGTGAGCTCAAAATGCTGTTTTGACAGTTTGGTAGGGAGGTGATGATGCTATCTAGTTCATATGAACAACCACTTAGCCCAACATTGTCACTAGCCACATAATTTAACGGAACTTCAGAAATGTTGTATGTTATGTTTTGCGGATCCTGTACACTAAGTTGTGGGAATTCAGTGTCTGGTGGACCAAGACTTCTTACCTCCAACAAATTACCTTTAAAGTTGTCTTGATGTGATAACCAAAATCCAACAGAGCCCGATACTGATGGACTTGGTATAGTAGCTGTAACGTCTAGTTCAATGCCAGCTTGACTTTCCCAAGTACAGTTGATGGTGTTAGTGTTTTGGTCAACTGTAATTGTAACAGTGTACCACGTAGATCTTTTGTAATTCCAAGGTTGTGTGGCTAGCTGATTTGTTGGAGTCCCATCAACATCATTCACATGTTCCCAAATACCAGAATTGAAGGCACTGTCTGAAGATGCCGAACATGAATAAAGATTATCAGGATCAGCTGGGTTTATCCCAAATGCCACTCCACCAGCATCGTTATCTTCGTTCCAAATCTCAGCTATTACTTGATAACTATTGCTAAAACTTTCACTTTGTGGAAATACTACAGTGTTACTGTTTGAAGTGTGTCTTAGAACATAATCTGTTCCAGATTCGAGCACAGTTGTCCAGGAACCTCCAAATTGTTGATACTCACTGATGTCGTTGTCATCAAAATTATCAGAGAACAGAACTTGGGCATAAGATGATGGAATAATCGAGATTATTGTTAAGAATGAAATGCTTGCAATTACAGGTACTGCCCAACTAGCCTTCAATGCCCATTATCATGTTACATAAAATTACTTAAGAGTGATCTTTTGTAACACCTATTTTGTTACACGAATTTCCATATTTGGAAAAATTCATCAACAGAATTACCGAACTGTTGATTATACCATAGATTTTTCAAAATAATTCAACGAAATCGGCATTGAATCAATCATGATTTCATCCTCAATATTTTTGAGTTCATTAAACCAAAGCCGTTTTCTGTCTGCGTTAAGATTTACCAACCGTTCTACTGTTTTGAACTTGCCAATTTCTTCTATAGAATTTGAAAGTATCGCAGTTCTAAGACGATTGACACGCAACAAGTTAAAGACCTGATAGAGTTTACCATCCTTTTCTATAGTGTCTAGATGTTCAATCTGCTTGTTTCCTAGATTACCTATGCCTCTTTTCTTCCATTTACCATTGAAGCGGTAAATTCCATTTTGTAAATAATAGACATCATTGCCTTGCTTGTCTAAGCTAAAGTCACCTAGCCTCTTTGAATTTAGATTTAGTTTCTTTGTAGTGCAAATTGAGTCAGTTGCAAATGTAATTACTTCACGTTCCAGTTTTTGTTCTGTGCAGAATTGATTTAGCTGATCTCTAGTCTTTCCCGTAATTGTTGCAAAGATAATAGAATTTAACAAATCTCCAATAAACAAACTCTACGTCATAACGTGGATCATGGTGCAGTTTTTACGAAGGAAAAGGGGGGATTCTATTTTTATAGCTCTTCTTTGATAACTTTCCCCTTTGGAATTTCTTCTTTGAATACAATACCCTCAAATTTCTGAACTTTAGTTTCTTTATCCTTCCAAGAATCCCATGGGAGTCCTGCCTTTTCACAAGTATGGCCTAGAAACTCTTCTTCGGTCCAGCTGTACTCTATTGGAACTTGTGGAAGTAGCAATCCGGAATTAAAACCATTTTTTACTATCAAACCATCTCTACCAACTTTAATTTTTGAAGGATATGTTTTAGGATCTAAAACATGAATCTCTTCAGGTTGTGTTAAAACCGTTACCCCAAAAGTAATTTGATCAAGCTCCTCACTTTTTACTGGTGGAAACCTTGGATCCTCAAAAGCTGCTGATACTGAAGCTTCTATAAGCACATCAAGCATTTTTTTTTTGGGATGAGGAAATCCAATACATCCCCTTAATCCTAATGCATTGTTAAGCGTTACAAAAATCCCAGAATTAAAAGAAAAATTAGATTCAAATTTCCTGTCTAATGCAATTTTTGTTCTATTTTTTAGAAACTCTGTGACTATGATTCTTGAGGTTTTGACAAGAATTTCTCCATCCTCAATAGAAAGTTGATTATAATTTTCCATTTAACTCAACCGCAAATTTTTGTAATCTTTCAATATGAGTTCCCTCCCAATAGATCTTGTTGCACTTTGGACATTTCCAAAAATCATCAAAATTCTTTATAATTCCTTCCGGCACTTGATTCAAAACAAGATCTTTATCAATTATTAGTAATTTTTTATTGCATTCGGTACATCTTGCCTTATTTCCATTAATAGTTAATTTTGAGAGCTTTAATTTATTGAAAATGTGAATTAATTGTTCCATCTCTTCATTTTTTGTGATTTGAATTACAGAGATTTTTTGTTTTTGTGCCATTTCAGAAACAAGTGCGTCTTTTGTAATTAAAATCCGGTTTTCTTTTTTTGCTCTTTGAATTAGGTCTTTATCGATAATGTTAGAAGAATACTCAGAATCAAATCCGAATAATCTAAGTTTTTTTGCAATATTTCCTAACATTGCATCTACTAGAAAAACAGGCTTTACTTTATCCTGAATCATCCTTCATACCAAATTCTATAACGTGACTTTCTCCAGCAGGTAAAATTCTAACAAATTCATCTAAACTTAAATATTTTATAACCTCTCCTTTCATTTTCCCAAACTCAGTTTTGATTTTTTTTGCTACATCCGTAGATACAGAACCTGTTGGCTCAATTATTGCGTAGCATTCACAAGTTTTCTTAATGGCAGCTTGCGGACCGCATGTAACAAGATAATTTTCATTTTGTTTGAAAAGACCTACAGCAAGTTTCAATGAAGAAATCCTAACAAAATTCCGTTGTCCATCAATTGCGAATGATCCTTTTGGAAGATATTGCCCGCTTGGAGCAGCTTTTTTTACCTGTTCTGGGCTAACCCAGTAAGCACTCATTCCATACATTGCCTCTCTCCAGGCTCTGCTAAAACATACAGTGGCATTGGCTACTTCATTAAGACTAGCTGGTGAATCACTGGAATTTTTTAAAATAAAAAACGGAGATCCATTAATTTCAGCATGAAAGACTCTATCGTTTTTTTCTAGATGTTTTCTAATTATAGCTGAGTTTGATGACGAGTCTCTCCCCCCTATTGCTAAAAATCCATCGGAGGTAAAGAACCATCTATACCTCTCATACCAATTCTTCTTTCTAACTTCTGAAATGGTAACAGAATCTTTGACTTGTTTTGATTGATTTTTTAATTTTTCAATTTCTTTTTCAGTTTTAGCTTTTAGTTTTTCTATTGAGCTGATTGCTGATGATTGCTTTTTTGACTCATTAAATAAAGTAGATGCTATGCTAGGAAGAGAAGCCTTTAGGTCAATCTTAATTTTTTCATCAACAACTTTTAGAAAAAAAATTCCTTTTTCCCTAATTAGCTTAGAGTTCATTTTTGTAAGAATTTTATCAGCTTTTGGATCCTCAATTGATGTTATGTCATGAGAGACCATTTTTTGCAGTGTTTTTGCCACAGAAGAGATTTCTTGTGATTTCTCTTTTACTTGTGTAATAGCCTTTGATTGTTCCTCTAACCTTACTATAAGACCCTGAATTTTTTTCTCAACATTGCTTGATAAAATATTTTTGCCAGCATCAACAATACTTTGTGAAAAAACAACATCTAATCCTTCAATAAAACTGTCAACAGGAGTAGCATTTTTTACTCCATCTAGTTTCACAGGTGAAACCTCTATGGAGGAATTATTTTTTATTATAATAGGACTATGATTACCATTTACTATATCATCTATTAATTTCTTCAATGATTCAAAGATTTTTTGTATCTCATCATCTTGGAGAGAATTTCCTTTAGCTTTTGGATCAACTTTTGATATGCTGAAAATTTCTTCTACATATCTTTTTGGAAGACCTAATGTTCTACCAATCCAATTTGCTGCAGGAAGGCTTGAAATTTTTACTTCGTTAATGTCCTTCTTTGAAATCTCAAAAATATCAAGTCCCTTTTGTGGAGGTGGAGTATAAGTCAATCCCACACGTAATTTTCTATGTCGTACATCGATTGAGTGTAATAATGCTAAAATTTTCATTTCATTGTTACATAAAATGATATTCCCATCTGCAAAAAACTCTCCAACAAGAATGAACTCCTTATCAAAACCTGAAAATGTTAGATAGACTATTCTTTCAGCACCTATTTGTTCAATCTTGGTTAACTTTAATCTTAAAAGATCATTGCGTAAGCGCTTTAGAATTTTGTTTTGTTCAATCTGATCAATCTTTACAGAACTTATCCAGATCCCTGAAGTAGACAACATTAACATTTCATCAGGTTTTTTCGGATGATGTAATTTGAAAAGTAAACTATTGTTTGCTATCCCATAGATATTACTGACATAATAGTCTCTTGTTTTATTTGAAATCTCATTTTTCAAATACCGTAATTCAATTCCAGAAAGTGCCACATCAAAGGATGCATCATCCGAAATTATACTTTTACTACTAGGGTCTGATATTAGTGCCCAAAGATATTAAACAAGGATATTTACACACTACCTTGAAATTTCATTGGCTAGGCATAAAAAGAAAAAATTTCCTCCTACACCAGATCCAAAAGATCCTAAAAAGAAAGATGAACCTGAGGAGAATAAACCGGAAAACCCTCCTACAGAAAACCCTCCAACAGAAAACCCTCCAACAGAAAACCCTCCAACAGAAAACCCTCCAACAGAAAACCCTCCTACAGAAAAGAAAGATCCTCCTAAAATAGAACGTGAAAAAATCGATGAAGAAGTAATTCGAACTAAGCGTAAACTAGATAAACTGTTTTGGATTCGCGTTGGACTTGCAATGATGGGCGGAATAGCCGCAACCTTCCTTTTTGATTCAATTGAAGGAGAAGAAAGACGATGGACTTCAATTGGATTTATGATATTGATCTTCATTACTTCAATTGTAATAGCAAAGAGCATGAATCTTGCGCCTCCTCGATCGGATAGAAAAAAACTTATTACAACAGGCATTGGGAGTTTTGTCTTTCTCTACCTTTTCATGTGGATTTTATCATATACCATAGTGAATGTAACTGGCGATGATGCTAGTTCAATGATTCCATTTCCTTAACTCGAGTTAATGAAATGTGGAAATACAAAACTCCTGGCATTCCAGATGAGGAATTTGAGAGACTTGATGATGTCCCCATAACCAAAGAAGAAGTTCGTGTTATACAAATTAGCAAGGCAAGACTAAAGCGTGGATATACAGTTTATGATATTGGATGTGGTAGTGGCTCAATCTCCGTTGAGTCAGCTATTCAAGTAGAATCAACTGGAAAAATTTATGCAGTTGATTTTGATCCAAGAGCAATTGATCTAACAAAGAAAAACTTGGAAAAATTTGAAATCTCCAATGTTACTACAATATTAGGAAACGCCAAAGAAAAGATTCCTGAACTCCCTCAAGCCGATGCAATTTTTATAGGTGGAACAGGTGGTGATACAAAAGAAATTTTAGAATTATGTCATGATAAGATAAAATCAGGAGGGAGAATAGTTTTAGGCATAATATTAATTGAAACCCTATTCTCAGTGCTAGAATTAATCAAGAAACTAAATTTATCAGTGGATATTACCCAAATCACAATTTCAAAAAGTCGAAAAACTAGCACGGGAACTATGATGCTTGCACGAAACCCCGTTACCATTATTTCTGTAACAAAAATTTAAGACAAGCCAATTTTCTGTGAGTAAATTGTAATATTTTTTTCTGACAATTAGATTCTTTTAATTATATTACTTAGGCAATTGTGTGTATGACAATAAGACACACTGCTTTGGCATCAGTGCAATCAATTATTCTGGTTACAATATTGGTAACTGGAATGATGGGTTTTGGCATTTCAGCTCCCGATGCATTTGCAGATGCTGCATCAGGGTGTGAAAAATCTCAAGGAGCAAGTGATGGAAAGACAAATAATCCACACTGCGAAGAAACTGGTTCAGGAGATGGTGGAGACACTGGTTCAGGAGACGGTGGAGATACTAGTTCAGGAGGTACTGGAGAATCAAGTTGGTGTGATACTAATTCGGATGGAGTAATAACTGCAGCAGAACTTTTAGATGCTACAGGAACGTCTATCGATTGGCAAGCTGTCATTGACAGTGTTGAGGCGTCATTATCTGGCAGCGATACAAATAACAATGGTCTAATTGACACGTCGACCGAATTTGCAGAATTAAAAAGAGTTGTCGGCTGTTAAGATACGACACTGCGTCTAAATCCTTTTTGTACTTTTAATTCCTTACAAATAATAACTTACATCAATGCTCTTTTGCTGCAATTATGGCTAAAGGAGAATGGCTGTGAAAGGGTAGATACGGTAGATAGATTTTCTAATCTTGCGAAAAAAATTACTGATTATAGAAATTCTAGTTGGCGCCCCCCAGTTTAACCAATTTTTTTACAAACTTTTAATTTTACATATTAATTAGGAACAAATCTGAATTTTTTCATGTCTGAATTAATCTGTATTGGTTGTGGTCCAGGTGATCCTGATTTGTTAACTGTAAAGGCTGTAAATGCCATAAAAAACGCAGACATTATTGCATGTCCCATATCAAAAGAAGGAAAACCAAGCATGGCATTATCGGTTGTATCATCAATACTTGACAAGTCAAAAAATCAAGAAATTATAAACTTGGTTTTTCCAATGACTAAAGACAAGGATGTTCTTGAAACTACTTGGGAGCGTAATTCAAAAATTTTAGCTGACAAAGTTCTTTCAGGAAAAAAAGTTGTCTATCTAACAGTTGGCGATCCTTATCTTTACAGTACATGGATCTATTTACATAAAAAGATAGAAACAAAATATCCTCAAATTAAAATCACTGTCATTCCTGGTATTGTTTCTATGTTTACATTTGCTGCAAAAGTTGGAATTAGTTTAGGAGAAGGTGCGGAAAAAATATCTATTGTTCCATCATGCTATGATCTTTCCAAAGTCAAAGAATTAGCAAAAAATTCTGATACAATGGTTTTTCTTAAAGATGGAAGATACTTTGATCAGGTCATTGAATTATTAAAAGAAGCGGGTTTTTCAGATGATTCAATTTTTGCAATAGGACAGGATCTTGATACTGAACATGAGATTGTACGAAAGCTAACTCTTGGCCAAGTTACAAAAGATACAATGACTACAAAATACTTTTCAATAATGGTGGTAAAACGTGTCTAAAGTTTACTTTGTTGGTTGTGGACCTGGGGATCCTGACTTGCTTACAATAAAAGCAAAAAAACTTATTCAAAAAGCAGATGTTCTCATTTATTCAGGTTCATTAATACCATCTTCAATAGTAAAGCTTTGTAAGAAAGGCCAAAAACACAATGCCGCAAAGCTAGTACGAGAAGAAATTTTTAATTTATTAAAAAAAAATTCAAAAAAAGGAAAACTTGTTGTAAGACTTCATGATGGTGATCCAACCATTTATGGAGCAATAAAAGAACAGATTGATAATCTGCAAAAAAAAGGAATTGAATCAATTGTGATTCCAGGCGTTACATCCTTTTTGGCCTCAGCAGCAGCTTTAGGTACACAACTTACACTTCCAGGTGTAACACAAACCATAATTGTAACAAGGGTTGAGCGCAGAACTAAAGTTCCAAAGCGAGAAAGAATCTCAGAATTGGCAAAACACAAGGCTACAATGGTATTTTATCTAAGCGTTCATCTACTACCTGAAATTGTAAAACAAGCTATTGAAGGAGGATACAAAAAATCTACTCCAGCTGCTGTAGTATATAGAGCAAGTTGGGATGATCAGAAAACTATCTCTGGAACTCTTAAAGATATTACAAAAAAGGTATGGAAGGAAAAAATCACTCGTACAGCCATTGTATTTATTGGTGACGTTATAAAACCAAAATCTTACAAATTTTCTCGATTATATGACAAAACATTTAGTCATGGATTTAGAAAAGCTAAGATCGCTGTAAAGACAAAAAATTAACTTTATTTCTTATTCCGATCTTTCGTAATTGTTTTTGAAAACGATTAATATTTCCAGAGGAAAATATTCTTAATGAATTTTTATTTGATCTTTTTTTTGACATTAATTTAGCCACTTTGTTTGCTACCTCGTGAGCGGGATCTAAAAAAGTAATGAATGGAAATTCTTCGTATAATAATGAACTTAGAAAAGATAAATGAGTACTAGATAAAGTTGCAACATCAATATTATTTTTACTAAACACATCATTGAGAGTTTTTTTGATAATCCTTCTACACAACTTTTGATTAGTAATGAATTTTCCTGATTCGACAAGATCAACTAAAGAGGAGACATCAATTTTTTTTACTTTAACTTTTTTTGATGGTAGATTTTTTTTAATATAATTGGTTAGTTCATTACTTTTTATTACAGATTTTGTGGAAAGTATGGCTATGTGATTTGTTTTTGATTTTTTTACAGCTTCTTTTAATGGTGGTAAGACACCAATAATGTTGGGTGTAAAGATTTTTTCTAAAAGAAGAGTTGGAGTATTTGATCCAACAACTATAAGCTCTGGATTAAATTTGTTTTTTAGTAAATCAATAGTTTGAGTTATAATGCTGAAAAGTTGGGATTTGGTTTTTTTACCATATGGAAAATTGACTTGATCAGCAAAATAGATAATTTCTGACTTGGTAGATTTTTGTATGGCTCGTATAACAGAAAGAGAACCAAAACCCGAATCAAAAATTACTATTTTTGCCATTTTTTTATCTTAATCACATTTGTTAGCTAAATTTAGTCTATAGTTGATCTAAATATACACCTCTCATTAAGAGCAGAATTCAAAAGGAACAACCATGCCAAACTTCGATAAGACATGGTCTCGACAAGAGACTCAAAGCTTTAATGGCAAAGTTCGTGATGCAATTAAACCACAGGGTGCACTAAAACCACGGATTCAAAACGCAGTGAATAAACTTCAAGTCCAGGTATCAAAGATGGATTCAATGTTAACAAAACTGCGTGAGAGAGATGCGCAACTCTTTCAAAGAATCGTAACTACAATGCAACAACACGATACTACTGCAAGTAAAGTTTTATCAAATGAACTAGCTGAAATCAGAAAAGTTATTCGTATGCTAGGTAATGCAAGAATGTCATTAGAACAAGTCCAATTAAGATTGACAACTATTCACGACTTAGGTGATGCAATGGTAGCAATCGGACCTGCAATGTCAACAATGAAGGGATTAAAATCATCCTTAGGTAGATTCATGCCAGAAGCAGATGCTGAATTGAGTACCATGACGCAAACACTAAACGGTCTAATGGTGGATTCATTGGCTGGTGACTCGTTTAATCTAGAAACAGAAGCTTCAAACGATGAAACAGAAAAGATTCTACAAGAAGCAACTGCCGTAGCAGAACAACAGATCGGAGAAAAATTCCCATCCGTTCCTACCCAATCTGAATCTTCGTCTCAGACCTCATCTTCTACATTTGAGTAGATGAAAGAGAGACGAAAGATTCATTCTTTTTCTTTACAAATCCATAACTAATTTTAGTAATAATGGATTACTACATAGATTGATTACGATAAAAATGATTTTATCATATATTCAATCGATTATTCCCAAATTTTTTCTTTAAATGTCCATTTTTTATTTAGGATAAAGTTACCAAATGCTGCAATTAATACTGCAAGTGTCAACACTACCGGATAAACAATTTGTGAGCTTTCCATTAAAGACAACACAATAACCAACTGAACCAATGCTCCAAGCGAACTAAATCCTACGAATTTACCATATTGTAGAAGAGTTTTCTTTGTTGAGAAGTCTTTATCTTCAAATGTCCAGAACTTGTTTAGAATAAAGTTAGTAGTAATTGAGGCAATAATACCAATTACATTTGCATGAAGATACCACATGTCTGATATTACACTTGTAAATAATAATGAAGTCAAATAATTAATGCCAAGACCTGATGCACCAATAGTATAAAATCTTCCAGCCTTTGACAGAAATCTTACCGAGGGCCGTCTTTCTTTTTTTCTTAAAGACTTGCCATATAGATACAACTTACAGACAGATTTTGCATAGTCTAGTGCGACTGATATGGTTACTTTGCTTGAGCCAAATTTCCTGTCAGTAAATGTGTAGGGAATTTCCTTTACTGAAGCTCCCTTTGTTTTTACTAGGATTTCAAGAAGCATTTTGTAACCGATTGCATCAAATTTGAGTCCTTTAATGATTTGACGTTTAAATGCAAAAAAACCAGACATTGGATCGGTGATTTTTACTCCCAAACCTTTTTTGGCAATTAAGGTAGCAATTTTACTCAATAATTTTCTCTTTAGTGACCATTCCATTATTTTGCCACCTTTTACATATCTTGACGCAACAACAATGTCGCATTGATATTTCTTTAGGGTATCTAACAATCGTGGAATAATTTGAGGAGAATGAGAAAAATCACTATCCATTACCACGATGGTGTCACCTTTTGCATGTTGGATTCCTTTTAGTATTGCAGAGCTAAGACCACTTTTTGCTTTTCTATGAATGACATCTATTGTATAGTTTGCAATTTTTTTTACATTATTGATATAGTCCTCAACTATCCTTCCTGTTCCGTCTGGGGAATTATCATCTACAATGATTGCCTCAGTCAATATTCGGTTTGGTAGATTTTCTCCTATTGATTTTAAAACTTGAAGTATATTTTTTGATTCATTATACGTTGGAATAATAATAGATATTTGTGCCCCATTCCCTGCGTATTGATAATCGTATGTAGACATACAATCCTAACCAGAATCCAAGGTGATATTAAATTTTTAAGCTAACACAGTATAGGTTAAAGTTCAATTTTTTTGATAATCTTCTATCTTCACAAATATTGTATTTCACTGATCTCATCTCAAGCGATCAATCTGTATATTTTCCCTACCTGATGATTTTGTTTGCCATAACTGCAAAATAGGTATGTGCAAAGTTGGAATGAAAAGATGGATGGTTTTTGTATCTGTATAACCTACTACACTATATGAATGAAAACTCAATTTGTGAGCATTGTAAAAAACCAGTTAATGATCACACAAACGAGGAATTATTTTCATGTAAATTAGAAATTGAAAAAAAAGCAGAAGTTGCTAGAGAAGAACAGGGAGTAATTGATGATTTTAATAAAATTAAAAGTGGCGAATTTTACAGAATGAGTGGAAATTAAACAAAAATTAACTAATTAAATCAATATTTTTTCCTTCACTTTTTGAAAAGTCAAAAACATTCTCCAAAAATCAATAAAGCCTTGTCTTGTTCTCTTGAAAAGAAACGATGTTTTTACTTTATAGAATATCTATGTAGAAAAAAAAGAGAGCTATGTCCTAGATATCTAGGCCACAGTTATTGTCCAAGTCACAGTTAGGCTATCTCCAAAGTCTAGAGATATTGCTGTAAAGTCTCGGTAAGCTAGCATTTGGGCTGGGCTGGCAGTATTTGTATTGTTGAATATTCCTGCTTCAGTGATTGATGTAGTTGAACCAGCGCTAGTGAATGTCACCTCTACTATAGCTGTAGCACCTGCTCCAGTGTTATCAGCTACTAGAACACCATTTGCATCTGTATCTGGTACAAGACCTGTAGTCGTTGTTTGTGTAGCTAAACCAGTGGATTGATCAGTTTGACCGTTGCCTTCACCAATTGCGATAGCATCAAAAACTCCTGGATCGCCACCACATGTGACTGTACCTCCACCAACGTTAGTGGGTTCAAACAGTATATGTGCGAAGCAATTATTTCCGCCTCTTGTTACTAGGTTATCAGTTTGCTGGTATGCTTTTATCTGGCCATCAGAATCAGTTGCAATCAGTGTTAAATGACCTAACATGCCTGAACCATCCTGAAACCCATCGATTGTACTTGTTCCAATAGCTAATGGGGTGGATGATGTTCCTACAACGCCAATTAGTCCTGCTGTCAAGACAGCAATAGCGCCTATCAATATTCGGCTATCTAATGTTTTCATTGATAATTCACTGGTTAGAAAGTAAATAGGGATAATGGAATTTTTATTTGATAAATAGATCCAATTCGGTCATTTTGTACTCAAATCAAGGTTCGGCTATGCCTACGCCATCATCTAGTTCTATGGAAAAGTGCTTTCCCTCATCAGTATCAGATTCTGTTACTTGTGGCTCTGTAATATCGCCTTCAGATATTTCAACTTGGTTCTCATTATATGAAATGCTATATACTGTCACCATAATGATTATGGCTACAACGACTCCTCCTATAATTACGGCTTTATTCATTTATGAGATCACAATTACAGCAGTCTGCTTTTTATTTAAATCTGACTTTAGATGAATTAGAATTATTTTTACTAGATTTTAATATGGAAAAAATATTATGGTTATTGCAAAGTTGTTTTTGTTTGCATTTATAATTTTGATACTTGTCAATGAGTAAGTATATTCTGTAACTCCTTGGTGATTTTATTTACATTCTTGTGGATGATTTCTGTTTTAGTATCGTAATTAAAAGAAATAGCCCTGTTATTCTACAGGAGGTCCGCTTGTTGGTTTTAATGGAAATTTTTAGAGAACATCAAATACTGTTGAAGAGTTGGAGTAGACGATGTTTCTGATGAAAATGAGTGATACAGTAAGATACCAGTGCAAGCTATGAACTCAAAATTCCTACTGAATTGATTGGGAGATCGTCTGCTTTTGGTTTTCAACCAAGTATTTATGATAATTCTTCTAGAACTGCATACATTTGGTCATATGATATACAAAATGAACACTACTTTAGGAGTACAAGTCATAACACCTAGGGCGAGCTTATTTCACCAGACAAATCGCTACCAGAATTTAATTTGCCTTTTGCGTTTTTGATTCCTGTTATTATTTTTGTTATATTTTTAACCAGATTAAAAATCATGAATAGAGAAAAAATTACATCTTAATTTAACCATTCGAGTCGATGATTCCAGGTAACCAAGTCACAAATTTAATCCATATTGGCGTTGTATAATGTGAGGAAAGACGACGACTGACAAATTTATGAGAACGATGGAAACAGAAGTAAGAAACGCTATCCATGAAATTATCGTATCATGTTTTTGTTTTTTCTGAAATGTCGTTATTTTAGTTGAAAGTAATATGCCTGCTCCAATAGCGAAAAAGACAATCAATGGTACAAATCTATATGGTTGATTCGTCATGTCTGTTAAACTCACTAGCAAAGGTGCAGTAAGTAATATACCTGCAATCAAAATCATGAGCGAGTCTGCTACCAAAAATCCTTTCTTTGAGAGAATAAATAATCCGTAAATTACTGGTAGAAGAAATATAGAAACTAAGAAATCTGATCTGAAAAAAGACTCCAA
>SMUY01129796.1_pt1 | contig 17158 bp, 14 predicted proteins | sample 2456441 | NCBI WGS metagenome assembly SMUY01 (sample SAMN11095931, study PRJNA526329) | marine sediment metagenome | biome: Marine sediment; feature: Surficial sediment; material: Deep marine sediment; isolation source: Hadal surficial sediment | place: Pacific Ocean | collected 2014-11 | depth...
CCAGTCATCTTGCCGCCGCCATGTCATCCCGCGTCCCGTCCACCGTCGCCGCGCCGAACGCGGCCCTGGCCGCCGTAGCCGTAGCGATGGCGGATCGTACTACAGCCGGGCCTGACACCCATCTTCACGCTCAGTGCACAGAACGTCGACGGGCAGCCCGGTCGATCGGCAGAGATGCTCGAGGCCATCGAGCAGCAGCCGACCTCGACGACCCGACTCCCTCCGCAGCCCGCATCAGGATGGCCGGCTGCTCGTGTCGACCACCGTTGCGCGCGGAGACAGCTCCGAGGTTATCGTGGCAGCCAACCGCTCGAGGGCCGCGCTCAGGGCGACCGGATACACCGCGGCGTCCCGATGTCGCCGCACCCCCTCTGGAAGACGCGCCACCGCGGTCTGACAGGCGTCCCGGATCTGGTCGATCGCGCGCGTCGGCTGCTGTCGTGCACCGCCCCGCACGACACACGTCAAGAGCGGCTCCCCGCCGGTCGGCGCCGCCTCGCCGGCCAGCCCGACGACATCCCCGACCGGACCGGTGGGACCGTAGACGCGCCAGACCTGCTTGACGCCGGGACACGTCCGCTTGCCGGCGCTCAGCTTCATCACCGGCGTCAACGTGCCGGCCCGATCGATCTCCACCAGCTTGTAGACCCCACTGAGCGACGGTGCGTCACTCGAGGTGCTCAACGCGGTCCCCACGCCAAACCCGTCGATCGGCGCGCCCGCCGAGACGAGGGCCGCCACCTTGTGCTCGTCCAGGTCCCCGGTCGCTAGGATCTGCGTGTCGGCGAGTCCACCCGCATCCAGGACGTCGCGCACAGCCCGACTGAGATGGACCAGATCGCCGCTGTCCAGTCTGACGGCCGCCGGCCGGAGCCCAGCGCGGACGATGAGGCGCGCCGCCGCTATTGAATCGTAGGTGTCTATCAGCAGGACGGATCGTGGCCCATAGACGGCCGCGTATCGAGAGAACGCCGTCAGCTCGTCCGGGTGCGCCATGACCCAGGAGTGCGCCATCGTGCCGGATACCGGCACCCCGAAGCGGTATCCCGCGTCGACGTTCGATGTGGCCCGGCACCCCGCGAGGCACGCGGCACGCGCCGCGTACATCGCCGCCTCCATGCCATGCGCGCGACGCCCGCCGAACTCGAAGACCGGTCGTGCTCCCGCCGCCTGGGTCACCCGAGCCGCCTTGCTCGCCACCGCCGTCTGAAACAGGATGGTCGCGAGCAACGCCGTTTCGACCAGCTGCGCCTCCCCCAGCGGCGCCGTCACGCGTAGGATCGGCTCACCGGCAAAGACCGGCGTCCCCTCAGGGACCGCCCACACGTCACCGGTGAACCGCAGACGGCGCAGATAGTCGTCGAAGAAGGTCGGATCGGCACCCTGTAGCGCCGGCACCGTGCGCAGATACGTGATCTCATCCGGGGTGTATCGCCATGTCTCGAGATAGGTGATTGCCTGCTCGAGCCCGGCGGCGACCAGATAGCCACGCGTCGCAGGCAGCTCGCGCACGAAGAGCTCGAACGAGGCCCTGGCGGTCTCGCCGGCGGCATGGTAGCCCGCCGCCATCGTCAGTTCATACAGGTCCGTGGACAGGCCGCCCAGCATGGAACAGGTGGTAATGTATCACCGATGATGGGGCAGTCCGAGTGGCCGTCAGATGGGCCGGAGGACGCCACCGTCACCGCGGTGCTCGTGGTCGACGTGCAGCGAGATTTTTGTCCGGGCGGGGCGCTGGCAGTCCCGGACGGCGATCGCGTCGTGGGGGTGCTGAACCAGATCCTGCGAGCGGCACACGCTCGCCGGCTCACCGTCTACGCCACCCGGGACTGGCACCCCACCGGCTCCACCCACTTCCTCGCGAGTGGGGGCGCCTGGCCCGTCCACTGTGTCGCCCACTCCCCCGGTGCCCGGTTTCACTCCGACCTACGTCTGCCGGACGGCACTCTGATCGTCAGCAAGGGGATGGACGCGAACAGCGACGGCTACTCCGCCTTCGCGGGATGTCTCGACGACGGCACCGCGTTGGCCCACGACCTCCGCCGCCGCGGTATCACCCACCTGATCGCCGGCGGGCTCGCCACCGACTACTGCGTACGGCACTCGGTCCTGGACGCGCTTCGAAAGGGATGGCGCGTCACGCTCGTGACCGACGCCATCGCGGCCGTCGAGCTGACGCCAGGCGATGGGGAGCGCGCCCTGGCGGACATGCGCGCCGCCGGCGCCGAGCTCCGCCGCTCGGCCGAGCTCGAGCTCGTCTAGATCTACTGCCGCACCGCACGGCTGCCGCCTTGCTGCGCAGGCCTGAAGGCCTGCGCCACAACGGTCCCCCGCCCCTGGATAAATTGATAGCGCAAGGCTTCAGCCTTGCGATGCGCAACCCGGCAGGGTTGCCACCCGCTAATTTCCGCGCACCGGGCTGGGCCCGCCGCTGAAGGTCCACAGGTAGTCGCGGATCGACCGGATTTGCGCGACCGCGTCCTGGTCGAACTGCGGGTAGAACGAACCCGGGTACTCCGTGAAGAAGTTCGGCATGTTGGTCCCGGGCTGGATGTCCAGCGGCCGGATCATCCACTCCAGCACCCAGTCTGGCTGCAACCGCTCCGGCGACATCCGCAGGTCCGGCGCCAACGTCGCGAGGTCCTGGCCCTCGGGAATCGTATCGAGCACGTGGCACTGCTGACACCGCAGCAAGTCGAACAGCTCCTCACCGGTACGGAGCTCGGTCGCGTCCGCCACCGCCTCGTGCGTTCGGAACGGCCCGACAGCATCGGAGATGGCCGCGAAGTAGTCGAGCACGCCGTTCCAGTGCGCGTCGTCGAGCCCGAAAGTCGGCATCCGCACATCCAGCCACGGCCGGATCGTGATCGGATCCCGGAAGAACGCATAGAGCCAGTCCGGCTGCACCTTGGCCCCCTCGGGTGTCAACAGGGGGGGCGCCAGGTGCGGTTCCTCGACCAGATCGCGGTAGTTGCCGCCATCGCCTTCGATCTCGTGGCACGCCACGCAGTTCCGGCGCCGGACCAGGTTACGACCGTCGATAATCGCGTCCTTCCGTGCCGAGCGTGGCACCTGCGCCACCTTCGGCTGCACGTCGCGCTGGAAGCTCAGCACCGCGGTGGTCAGCAGACGGGCTTCGTCGTCGCTGAAGCCGAAATTCGGCATCCGGAGCTTCTCGAGCGGCTGCAGAATGCGGTTCCGGTCGTAGATACGGGGGTCGAGCAGCTTGCTCTTGATCCAGTCCCGCTTGCTGTGCGGGATCTCCTCGTGCATGAACGCGAAATCGAACTGCGGCAGCAGCTTGCTGCCTTCCGCCGACAGCTCGGTGCCGATCGCCTGGGTGTCCTCGAAGCCGCTGATCTCGTGACAGCTGAAGCAGCCGTAGCGACCGATCGCCCGACGACCCACGTCGAGCTGCCGCTCGTCCGCGCTCATCGCGGCAAGCTCCGCCTGAGCCTCCTCAAACGGCACAATCGCGCGCAGGTAGTCGAGCAACACCGCATCCACGTCAGCCGCCTGATAGGTCGCCCCGGCACCCGTGCCGGTGCTGCCGGTCAATCCGGACAGATACGCCGCAACATCGGCAACCTCGCTGTCGGTCAACCGCAAATCGGGCATGAAGGTGTCGGCGTTGTAGTGCCGCGGGTCCCGCACCCAGTCGAACAACCATGCGACGGTCGTCTTGCTCCCCACCGACTGCAGCGGCTGTCCAAACGTACGTCGCGGCCCCGCCGCCTCCCGTGTCTCATCGCCGGTGATATGACACGCGAGACAGCCTACCGACTCGACGAGGCGCTGCCCCTCCTCGGCGTTGCCGGGACCCGGATTCGCCACTGCGAACTCGTGATCGTCCGAATTCGCAAACAGATAGGCCACGACGGCGTCAATCTCGACCTCGTTGCGGACCGCGTCCTCCGGGCTGTCGGTGTTCGAGTTGTACCAGACACGCGGCATCCAGGTGCTCGGCTTGACCGCACGCGGGTCCCGAATCCAGTTCGCCACCCATTCCTCGGTCAGCTTCGACTCGAGCTTCGTCAGGTTCGGGCCGGGTTTCCGCAAGCCCTCGAACCCGGCGGTCTTGTGACACGCATAACAGCCGGCGCGCTCGTACATCCCATAGGCCAAATTCAGGTTGTCCGCCTCGGGCACGAACACCTCGCCCTTGTGGCACTTGGCGCACGACGCCTCGACCATCCCGGTCGGCAACATCGGGTAGTCCCAGAGATGCGACTCTTCCCAGTGATAGTCTTCTTCCCACTGCGCCTTCTGCGTCTCGGTCGCGGGGGTGTGGGAGGCATCGATGAAGCTGATCGACTGCCCCATGCCTTCGTGGCAGACGGTGCACCCGGTGCTCTCAATCGAGTGCGGCGACGCGCTGCCCACATAGACATCCAGGTTCGGGTGCGTCCGGAACGGCTGTGGGTAGTTCTCGTAGCCGACCCGGTCGATGGCCAGGTGGCAGGTCTCACACCGGTCCAGCTTCGGGACGACGGTGAAGTTCACATCATCCAGGATGTTCGGCGTGATCGTCTGACGCACCGTCAAGGTGGGCGCCATGAGGTCCAGCATCGGCGCGTTCAGGAGATCCTTGATCAGACTCGGCTCCAGATCCGCGACCACGTCCGCCAACCGCTCGATCTCGGCGGTCAGCAACGCCAGCTCCTCGTCGATGCCGCTGACCCCCTCCCGGAGCGACGCCAGCTGCCCCCGCACGCCATCCCGTCTCGCCGACAGCGCTTCCACGTCGAGACCCTGCGCTAGCCATTCCTCGTATAACGCCGTCACCTCGGCCTCGCCCGAGACCTCCGCCTCCGGCTCCTCGGCATGGGCCTCCTCCCGACGCACCTCGAACGCATAGCGATCGACGTCGTAGTTCGCCTTGGTGAACTGATAGGTCTGCCTCGCGACGAACAGCTCCCGGTCGATCTCCGCCAGATCCGCCTCGAGCTCGTCCATCTGGGTTGCGTTCGAGGCCAACCCCTGTTCGGCCACTACCCGTTCTGCCGTCAGCTCTGCCACCCGCGCCTGGTCGATGTCCTGCTGGGCCTGCGTAAGACCGGCGCGCGTCACTTCCATTTCGAGCACCGTGAAGTCGCGCTGGTAGTTCTTCCACTCCCGGTCGTAGTCATCCCAGATCATCCAGACCGTCGTGAACAACACGAACAGGCTGGACACGGCAAAGACGACGTTCAGGAAATCGATGTTGTAGGCGTGTCCAACTGCCCTTTTGTCTGCCATGGCGAGACTTCAGCCGTCCCTCCGGGGGGGGACCGTCCTCACAGGTTAGATATTGAAGAAGAGCTCCGGAATCGACACGATGTACTTCAGGTTGAACAGCCACCGCGCGAGCATCTTCACCGGCAACGCCAACATCGACAGGAACAGGAGTACGGTGACGTAGTAACGTACCGGGCCCAGCTTCTCGTAGTACTTGGTCAGCCCCTTCTTGGCCAGCACGACCGGCAGGACCGCGATGTAGCCGATAACCAGCAGGATGCCGAAAATCTCCCTGATGAACCAGCTGTCGGGCAGCGCGACCGCAAACAGCTGCACCCAGATGACCTCGGACAACTGGACGTTGGTCAGCGCCTCGAGCTTGTGGATGTCCCAATATTCGAACGGCCCGAAGAAGTTCCAGTTCGGCCCGCGCAGGAATGTGCCCAGCACGATCAGCGATGACCAGAGTACGACGAACCCGAACAGGAAGAGCGTGATCTCAACGCGGCGCTCCTTGAACGTGTAGTACCCGTTGCCCTTCGGGTTCTTGTCGATGTAGGGGATCGCCATCAGCCCGACGATGATCAGCGTCGGCAGGACGACCCCGGCCAGCCAGGGATCGAAGTAGACGAGCATCTCCTGCAACCCGAGGAAATACCAGGGCGCCTTCGATGGATTGGGGGTGTTTGCGCTGTTGGCCGGTTGCTCGAGCGGCGCCTCGAGCGCGATCGACCACACGATGATGATGATGGTACAGATGACGATGGCGATCAGTTCGGTATAGACCAAGTCAGGCCAGGTCCAGACCCGATCCTCCTCGTCCTTCTCGATCGGCGGCTTGCCGGCCGCGATACGACGATCGTTGAGCACCCCCTGGCGCACCGAATACCACGTAAAGAACAGCAGCAGGAAGATCAGCCCCACGATCGGCACGTTGTCCGGCTTGGTGATGATCAGGTTGAAATTCTCGTCCGTCAACCCAAAGCCGAACAGCGCCACGAGAAAGGCCATGAGACCCCAGCCCCAGCGGTTGGAGGCGAACGCCTCATGCCCCCAGACGACCAGCGCGAGCGAACCCACGGCCAACGAAAAAAACAGCCGTGGGTCGGCAAAGGCGTCGATGAAGCTCTTGATCGCGTCCATAGGTCGTATCCGATCCGAAACTCTTGGAGGGCCCTGACCTCACCTACAGCGGACCCGAGATACCGCCGTCCTTGCGCACCCGCCAGAAGTGCACCGCCATCAGAAACCCGATCACCAGCGGGAACCCGACACAGTGCAGCACATAGAACCGTAGCAACGCGCCCTCACCGACGAACGTGCCACCCAGCAACACGAACCGCATGTCGTCGGCCTGGTGCACCAGCCCCACGTCGCCCAGCACCATCAAGGAAGACAAAGGCCCCTCGTTCCCGATCAGCGGCGCCGCGCGCGCCATGTTCGAGCCGACGGTGATCGCCCAGATCGCCAGCTGGTCCCACGGCAGCAGATAGCCGGTGAACGACAGCAGCAGGGTCAGCACCAGCATGATGACCCCGACGTTCCAGTTGAACTCCCGTGGCGGCTTGTACGACCCGGTCATGAAGACCCGGAACATGTGCAGCCAGACCGTGATGACCATCGCGTGCGCACCCCACCGATGCATCTCGCGCATGATGCCGAGCGGCACATGCTCGCGCAGGCTCACGATGTCGGTATAGGCGTACTCCAGCGTCGGACGGTAGTAGAACATCAGCAGCAGCCCGGTGAAGGTCAGCTGGAGGAACAGGAAGAAGCTCAGTCCCCCCATGCACCAGGTGTAGCGAAGCCGTACGCCGGACTTGCGGAGCCGCACAGGGTGCAGGTGCAGAAACACGTTCGACAGCATGACCAGGACGCGGTTCCGGTCGTTGATCGGCGCGGTGTGCCGGAAGATCGAGGTCCAGATCTGTGTTTCTGTGAGCCAGTCCCACGCGCGCACGAACGCCGGGTCTTTCGGTGCGATGGTTTTCGTATCAGCCATGGTCGGTCAGGACTCGAGCGGCAACACGTGTGCCCCTTCTGGGCGTCGAGGCGCCCGTCCGGTCAGGCGCGAGGAGCACGCATCCCGGAAGTATGTACGCGACGAGCAACGCAGCCTGACGGGATGCATCGGCGACCAGAAAGGCACAATGATTCCCGTCAAGGTCCTCAAATTTGGAGGAAGGACTCCGGGTCGGTCCACTGGCCCAGCTCTTCTTGAAACTTCCGGCTCTTGTCGACCAGGATCTGGCCGTCCTCCTGCCGTACGATGCGCGCCCGCTCTAGCGGCCGCGGCGCCGGCCCTTCGAAATTGATCCCGCTCGGACGGAACCCGCTGCCGTGACAAGGACACTTGAACTTGTTCTCCGACGACAGCCAGTTCGGAGTGCAGCCCAGATGGGTGCACACGGAAATGAGCGCGTAGAAGCCGGAGGCTTCTTGCGTATAGTCGTTATCAGTACGAATGATCCAGACCCCGAACTGGACCTTGAATCGCTCGTCGACCCCCTGGCCGAAATCCTCCGGGAACCCGACGGTAAACTGTTGCGGCGGTTCGTTGAGCACGTTCGGGAACATGAAGCGGCCGGTCGCGGCGAGACACCCCGCCGACGCGGCAGTGAACGACCCCCACGCGAGCCCCATCCACCCGCGCCGGCCCATCAGCGGCGATGTGTCGTCGTCGACCTTCGCTTTTGCCTTTGGCCTGGGTCGCGCCGCCGTGGTCGTGGTACGCCCGGCAAGTTTCGCGCCACTCGTCGCCGCCGCGGCAGGCGGCTTGGCCGCCGGTGTCGCGGCCACGGTCGGCGACGCCGGCGTATCCGCAGCGGGTGTGATCTTCGGTTCGTCAGCCATTTCTGTGTCCCATCATCCTGGACGCCATGGACGCCGTCGACACTCGCATCGGCACCGGCGCTACTGTCGTTCTGCGATGTCGCGACCGACCGGCGACCGCTCGAGCGCCTCGAGGGTTTCCATCGCCGCCTGTCGTACTTTCAAGCTCTTGTCCGCCGCAGCAAGATCGGCCACCGGCACCCGAAGGTTCTCACCGACGCTCATCGCGCCGAGCGCCGCCACCGCCCGTAACCCGCTGATCATCACCTCGCCCACCAGATCGACCGCGGTCTCCGACGGTGTCACCTGACGCGTGACGTAGTCCCTGTCGATCATGCGACGCAGTATCGTGGCGCCGCGGCCGTCGCCATGCCGCGCCAACGACACGGCGGCGTTCCACCGCACATCCGGGGTCGGATCGTCGAGCGCTGCACGCAATGTCGTGTGCGCCCCCGAGTCGGGCGTCACCCCCAACGCATAGACCACCATCTTGCGAACACCGGCATCCTGCGATTGATACATTCCGGCGATGCGCGGCACCACCGACGGGTCGCCGAGTGAGGCAAGGGCCCAGAGCACGCTGATGACTGTCTCGCTGTCCGGGTCGTCGAGAGCCTCGGTCAGCGCAGCCCCCGCGTCGGCCGGCGGAGACTCCAGTCGTCCGACCGCTAGCGCGAGATAGCGACGCACGCGCGGGTCGTCACCTTCCGAATCGGCAAACGCACGCACGAGCGCAGGGCCAAGTCCCGGAAACCTCGCCTCTGTCTCCTGCCCCGCCATGATCCGAGACAACTCGTAGGCAGCCGGCCACCTCCGGTCGCGTCCGCCGCTGCGTATGTCGTTCAGATACTCCTCGGGCGTACGCTCATCGACCACCATCAAGCGGAACCCGCCGTAGATCGCCACGACGACCGCCACCACTGCGAGAGGAATCAGGAAGAACTGAACGGAAAGTGCAGGCGCGACCGCAAGCGGACCATCACTGCGCGCGGGCTCCCGCTCGCCGAGCTTTTGCATCAGTGCGCCGGGAAAACCGTGAACGGCCGCTCGCCCATCTCGTCTTGATTTGTGCTTAAATTCACAAGCAGCGTCCTACGTACACATGGCAAAACACGGCCACCCTCGAACAACCTGCGGATGGTACTATGCTTCACCGCACGGGTCAAGCCGACCTCTCACGCGTTCGTCGCGCATTCCGCGGAGCATAGACTGGTGCCCGCCCGGGGTCTTCAGATCCTGGGCAGCGTCACGTCGCGCTGCGCCTGATACTTACCCTTCTTGTCTGCGTAGGACGTCTCGCAGGGTTCATCGCTCTGGAAGAACAGCACCTGCGCGATCCCCTCGTTTGCATAGATTTTTGCGGGCAGCGGCGTGGTGTTCGAGATCTCGAGGGTGGCGGTCCCCTCCCACTCCGGCTCGAACGGCGTGACGTTCACGATGATGCCGCAGCGCGCGTAGGTCGACTTTCCGAGACACAGCGTCAGCACGTCCCGGGGAATCCGGAAATACTCGACCGTCCGGGCCAGCGCGAACGAGTTGGGCGGGATGATGCAGACATCGGCCTGGACATCGACGAACGAGCGCGGGTCGAAGGCCTTCGGGTCGATGACGGTGTTGTTGATGTTAGTGAAGATCTTGAATTCGTCCGCCACCCGGATGTCATACCCGTAGGACGACAGACCGAACGACACGACGCCCTCGCGCACCTGACCCTCGACGAACGGCTCGATCATCCCGCCCCGGGCCATCTCTTTGATCCACCGGTCCGACTTGATGCTCATCGCGTCAGCTCGACGCCGCGGAAGAAATAGCCGAGCTCGAACGCCGCCGTCTCCGGCGCATCGGAGCCGTGCGTGGCATTGCGCTCGATCGCGTTCCCGAACTGGCGCCGCAGGGTCCCGTCGTCGGCCTGTGCCGGGTCGGTGGCCCCCATCAACGCCCGCCATCTGGCGATCGCGTCGGGCGCCTCGAGCGCCAGCACGACGGCCGGTCCGGACGACATGAACGTCGTGAGACTGTCGAAGAACGGACGCTCGCGATGGACCGCGTAGAATCCCTCCGCCTCGGTCTTGGTCAGCCGCACCAGCCGCATCCCGATCACCCCGAAACCCGCCTCCTCGATCCGCTGCAGAATGGCTCCAGCATGGCCGGCTGAGACGGCGTCCGGTTTAATGATCGCGCATGTGTGTTCCATACGTGTCCACGCACCGTCGCACACTGCGGGCCCGGTGAGCGCCGGCGCCCCCCTGTCTCGCACCGACCAATTAGACCGTACCCGACCGTCCCGACCCGTACGCGTGCGGTAGGCGGCGGACCGCACACCGACCGCACCCTCTCCCGATGGTCGCCAGGCACAGGACCTGGGTTGCGTCGCTCCTACGCGAGGCTGGCCATGATCTCGTTCAGCACAGATCGCGGAGGCCGCACCTGATCCTCCGGCAGCGAGGCCAGCGGCTCGTCCACCAGGTTCAGCGTGGTCAGGAAGTCGTCGGTCATCGGCGCCACGTAGATGAGACCGGTCGCAAACTCGCCGCGCTCGTGGGTCTCGTGGAGCACCCGCAGCGCCTGCATCTTATCGGTCGGGTCGTAGCGCTCGTCGAGTTTCTTCAGGTAGAGCCGCGACCCGTCGTGGAGCGTCACCTCCTGGGTCTCGCCCGGCTCGTAGTCGACGGCGATGTCCTCGAAGTACGGCACGAAATCGAGCTCCTCCAGCGGGTCCTCGTGACTCTTCGCATACGCATAGCTCTTGGTCGACCCTTCGTGGTCGTTGAAGGTCACGCAGGGCGACAGCACATCGATCATCGCCGTGCCACGATGACTGATCGCCGCCTTCAGGATCGCCGTCAGCTGTTTCTTGTCGCCGGAAAATGATCGCGCCACGAAGGTCGCGCCGAGCTGGATGGCGAGGGCGCAGGTGTCGATGGGCGGCAGCTCGTTCACCACACCGGTCTTCAGTGTGGACCCGACATCGGCGGTCGGCGAGAACTGCCCCTTCGTGAGACCGTAACACCCGTTGTCTTCGATGATGTAGATGATCGGTAGGTTCCGCCGCATCAGATGAATGAACTGGCCGATGCCGATCGCCCCGGTGTCACCGTCACCGCTGACACCGATCGCCACAAGGTTCTTGTTGGCGAGCAACGCGCCGGTGCCGATCGACGGCATCCGGCCATGCACCGCGTTGAAGCCGTGGGCGGACCCGAGGAAATACGCCGGGCTCTTACTCGAGCAGCCGATCCCAGACAGTTTCACGACCTGGGTGGGCTCGATGCCCATCGCGAAGCAGGCATCGATGATTCTCTCCGAAATGGCGTTGTGTCCGCACCCGGCGCACAGCGTGGTCTTGCTGCCGCGGTACACGGAAAGCTCGAGTCCGAGCCTGTTGGTCTTCTTCTTGGGAGTTGGTGTCGCTGTTACCACAATACGTCCTTCGCTGTTCGTCGTGCGTTGCCTGTGCTAGCGACGCCGCGTCTCACACCGCCCAGACAACGGACGACGCAGCATCGCTATTCGCCGCCGACCCCCGCGTCGTGCGGAATCACCCCGTCGGCCGCCGAGTAATGGACCCGGTAGCCCTCCTGCACCAGGATGTCGTCGGTGATGGTGCGGGCGTCGATCGGGTCGCCCGAGTAGTGCAGGATGCTCCGGAGCCGTCCCGACAGCTCGGCTCGCAGCTCCAGCCGCATCAGGATGGCCATCTGTCCATCCCGGTTCTGCTCGACCACATACACGCGGTCGTGGCGCTCGATGAACGACGCCAGCGCAGGTCGGAACGGGTAGGCGCGCAGCCGATAGTACGAGGTCTGCACGTCCGCCTCGTTGCGGAGCTGATCGCGACTCTCGACCACGGCCCAGTGCGTGGTGCCGAAAGCGATGATTCCGACCTTCGCCTTGCGATTGATCTCCACGACCGGCGCCGGCATCCAGTTGCGAAAGGTCTCGAACTTGCGCGTCAGCCGGTCGACGTTCTTCTGATAATCGTCGGCCCGCTCGCTGTACTGCCCCCACTCGTTGTGACCCGACCCCCGGCAGAAATAGGCTGGCATCGAGCTGCCGGGCACCGACCGGTACGGAATACCGTCGCCATCCACGTCGCGATACCGTCCAAACCGCCCAATCCGATCGAGGGTCGCTGCGTCGAGCACTTTGCCCCGATCCATCGGTTTGGCGGGGTACGCGAACGTGGGAGACATCCACGTGTTCATGCCGAGATCCAGATCGCTCAGCACGAAGACAGGTGTCTGAAACCGCTCAGCCAAATCGAACGCGTTGATCGCCATCGAGTAGCACTCTTCCGGCGAGCACGGGAACATGAGCGGATGACGGGTGTCCCCGTGGGACAGGAATGCCGTTGTCAACACGTCACCCTGCGCGGTGCGTGTCGGCAACCCGGTCGACGGCCCCACGCGTTGGATGTCGAAGATGACCGCCGGGACCTCGGCGTAGTACGCGAGACCGGTGAACTCGCCCATGAGCGAGATCCCGGGACCCGATGTCGCGGTCATCGACCGGGCGCCCGCCCAGCCGGCGCCGATCGCCATCCCGAGCGCCGCGATCTCGTCCTCCGCCTGCACGACGGCGAAGCTGGCCTTGCCCGTCTCCTTGTCGACCCGATACTTGCGGAGATAGTCGATCAGCGTCTCGCAGAGCGACGACGATGGCGTGATCGGATACCAGGTGACGACGGTCACGCCCGCCATCAAGCAGCCGATGGCGGCGGCGGCATTGCCGTCGATCAGGATGCGCCCCTGGTTCTCGTCCATCGGCTCGATCCGATACGGGTCTCGTTTCTCCAGATGTTGTTCCGCGAACGCGTAGCCGGCATCGAGCGCCGCCCTGTTGATGGCCACGACCTTGACCTTGTTGCCGAAATGCTTCCGGAGCGCGACCTCCATCTGGTCGATCTCGACCCCGAGCAGCCGCGACAACACGCCGTCATAAATCATGTTGCGAACACGACGGCGCAACGTGACCTCCCGGGTCACGTCGCCGACGAGCGTGTTGAACGGCACCGGATAGAACACCAGGTCGCTGCGCACGCTGTCCAGCTTCAGCGGCTCGTCGTAGACGACCACGGAGCCCGGACCGAGATTGAGCACATCCTCCCGCGCGGTCTCCGGATTCATCGCCACGAGAATTTCAGTTTTCTTCTTCCACCCGACATAGCCGTCCTTGTTGGCCCGGATCGTGAACCAGGTCGGCAGACCGGCGATGTTCGACGGGAACATGTTCTTGGCCGAGACAGGAACACCCATCTGGAAGATCGCGCGTAGCAGTACCAGATTCGCGGTCTGGCTGCCGGAACCGTTGACGGTCGCGACCTGAATGCTGAAATCGTTGACGACGGGTTCAACGGATGATGTGGTTGGACGCTCTTCGACGGCTACGGCGGACGCGGGCATGCAGAGTCCTCAGGGTGACGCGGTGTTGGGTTGGTGGACTGGAGCCATACGGTGTTCTCTATCGGAACAGGCAAAACCGACCTATTGTATCACTGTCCCCGAGGTTGTCCTGAGCGGAACAGGTTGATCGCCCGAAGGCAGGACCGTTTCGGTCATATGCCTGACTACCAGCGACGCCGCAGCTCAACGCGACGAGCGAAGACGGCGCCTCGCTCGCCGACGCTGTTCCGACAGTACCGCTACGCGGGGTTAGCAGTCCGTGGTGAACGCCCGCGCCGCACCGAGACCCGGCGCCCGAGAAAAGCCGCGTCCGCCCAGTACCCGGCCTCACGAGGGAACATCCCGGCAGTCTGTGACCGAGGCAGAAGGCAGTCAGCCGGAATGCAGCGCCCGTCGCCTGCAGCGCGACTCTCACGACCAACTCCGACATATCGTGTCACCCGTACGACATGTCCAGGCCTCAGACCGTATCCGGTGCGATGGCGGCGGCGACCGCCGTGCCGATCTCGGACGGACTCCGTACCACGATGACCCCGGCGGCCGACAGCGCCGCCATCTTCTCCGCGGCCGTGCCCTTTCCCCCCGAGATAATGGCCCCGGCATGTCCCATCCGGCGACCGGGCGGCGCCGTCTGGCCGGCGATGAACCCCACGACCGGCTTGCGCACGTGGTCACGGATGAACACAGCGGCCTCTTCCTCGGCGGTGCCGCCGATCTCACCGATGAGCACGACCGCCTCGGTCGCCTCGTCCTGCTCGAACAGCCGTAGGGTGTCGATGAAGCTCGTGCCGATCAAGGGATCTCCACCGATTCCGATGCAGGTGGTCTGCCCCAACCCGAGCAGCGTCAGCTGGTGAATCGCCTCGTAGGTCAGCGTCCCGCTCCTCGACACGATGCCAACCCGGCCCTCGTGGCAGATGTGCCCGGGGATGATGCCGACCTTCGCCTGGCCCACCGAGATGAGACCCGGGCAGTTCGGTCCGATCACACGGCTGTCCCGGCCGTCGAGGAACCGCAACGCCCGCATCATATCCAAAGTCGGAATCCCCTCGGTGATGCAGACGATCAGCGCGATCCCCGCGTCGGCAGCCTCCATGACCGCGTCGGCAGCGACCGCGGGCGGCACGAACACGACCGACGTATTCGCCCCGGTCTCCCGCACGGCCGACTCGACCGTATTGAAGACCGGAACGCCCTCGTGGGTGGTGCCGCCCTTGCCCGGTGTCACGCCCCCCACGACCGCGGTGCCATACTCGGCAGCCTGCCGCGCGTGAAACGTGCCCTCGCGGCCGGTGAGCCCCTGGACGACCAGCCGCGTCTGTGTGCCTATCAGTACCGCCATGCGAGGGCCCCGTCCTAGTTCGCCGCAAGCGCGACGACCTGTTGTGCCGCCTCACCCATGTCGTCAGCCGTGGTGAAGTTCAGCCCGCTGTCACGTAGCATCCGTCTGCCCTCGTCGACGTTCGTGCCTTCCATCCGGATGACGACCGGCACGCTCACCCCGAGCTCCGTGACCGCGGCGATGACCCCTTCGGCCAGCACGTCGCACCGGAGGATACCGCCGAAGATGTTGATGAGCACCGCGCGCACCTTGGTGTCCGACAACAGAATCCGGAAGGCATGGCGAATCTGCTCCGCGTTGGCGCCCCCGCCGACATCGAGGAAGTTCGCTGGCTCGCCGCCGGCCAGCTTGATGATGTCCATGGTGGCCATGGCGAGACCGGCGCCGTTGACCATGCACCCGATGGTGCCGTCGAGCCGGATGTAGTTGAGCGCATGTCTGGACGCCTCGACCTCCAGCTCCTCTTCTTCGGCCAGGTCCCGCAGCTCGCCCAGCTCCGGATGCCGGAACAGCGCGTTGTCATCGAGCGTCACCTTCGCGTCGAGCGCCAGGACGTCTCCGGCCGCCGTCACCACCAGCGGGTTGATCTCGATGAGGGACGCGTCCTCGGCCTGGAACGCCGCGCAGACGCGCTGCATCAGCGACGCCGCCGCGCGGGCTGCTGACCCAGTCAGACCGACGGCATCGGTCAGGCGCCGCGCCTGGAACGCGGCGAGCCCGATACCGGGGTCGATCTGCACCGTGTGGATCAGCTCCGGTGTCTGGGCCGCCACCTGCTCGATCTCCACCCCCCCGGCGGCGCTCGCCATCAGCAGCGGCTGCTGCGACGCCCGGTCGATCACGAGACCGAGGTAGAGCTCGCTGGCGATCTCGAGCCGCTCTTCGACCAGCAGCCGGGACACCACCTGCCCGCGCGGACCGGTCTGCGCGGTGACCAGCGTCATCCCGAGCATCTCGCCCGCGATCCGCGCTGCGTCCTCGGCGGTGTCTGCCAGCTTGACGCCGCCGCCTTTGCCGCGCCCGCCAGCGTGTATCTGGGCCTTCACGACGACCCGCCCACCGAGACGGCGTGCGACAGCCCCGGCCTCGGCGGCCGAGCGGACCGCCTCACCCTGTGGCGTGACGACGCCGTGCCGTGCGAGCAACGCTTTCCCTTGGTATTCGTGAATCTTCACAGCCCTTGTGCTCGCTGCCCGGTGTCTACAGGTCCAGTGCGCCGACGAGCTCCTTGACGGACGCCGCCGACTTGTCGAGCGCCACCTGCTCGTCGGCTTCGAGACGGATCTCGATGACCTGCTCGGCCCCACCTGCACCCAGCTTCACCGGCACGCCGACGAACAGATCACGGATGCCGTACTCACCCTGCAAAAAGACCGCGCACGGCAAGATCCTCTTCTTGTCCTTCAGCATCGCCTCCACCATCTGGACGATGGCGGAGCTGGGCGCATAGTACGCGCTCCCGGTGCCCAGCAACTTGACGATCTCCGCGCCGCCGTTCGCCGTGCGGGTGACGATCGCGTCGATCGTCGCCGTATCGAGCAGCTCTGTGATCGGAATACCGGCCACCGTGCAGTAGCGAGGCAACGGCACCATCGTGTCCCCGTGCCCACCCAGCACGAACGCGTGGACGTTCTCGACCGACACCTTCAGCGCATCGGCGATGAAGGTCCGCATCCGCGCCGAGTCCAGCACACCGGCCATCCCCACGACCCGTTCTCGTGGAAAGCCGCTTTCGCGGTAGACCACCTGGCACATCGCGTCCAGCGGATTCGTGACCGGAATGATGATGCACTCGGGCGAATGCTTGACGACCTCGGTCGTGACCGCCTTGATGATCCCGGCGTTCTTCTGCAGCAGATCGTCGCGGCTCATGCCCGGCTTGCGCGCAAGACCAGCCGTGATCACGACCACGGCGGAGCCGGCCGTGTCCGCGTAGTCGTTGGTGCCGAGCACCCGCGCGTCGGATCCCTCGATCGGACAGGCCTCGAGCATGTCGAGCCCCTTCCCCTGGGGCACCCCCTCGAGGATGTCCAGCAGCACCACGTCCGCCAGCTCCTTGTCGACAATGCTGCGTGCCGTCGTGGCACCGACGTTCCCGGATCCGATGACGCTCACTTTGCGATTCATGACAAGTCCATTGCTCCCTTCAGCCGAGTAACGAAGCTCCACCTCAGACCGACGAGTCCTGTGACGAGATGCGCTTCCTGACTAGGTTGCGCGACCGCCGACGCGGTCGCGCCTACGTGGCCCCGGTCATCATGACGGGAGCATTCGGCTGGCGATACATCCCGCCTGGACGGCGTTGCTCCTCGGTCACACATCCCCCAATGTGCTCCCTCGTCGCGCCTTGCCAGCCGGGCGCCTC
>SMUY01434715.1_pt1 | contig 17132 bp, 15 predicted proteins | sample 2456441 | NCBI WGS metagenome assembly SMUY01 (sample SAMN11095931, study PRJNA526329) | marine sediment metagenome | biome: Marine sediment; feature: Surficial sediment; material: Deep marine sediment; isolation source: Hadal surficial sediment | place: Pacific Ocean | collected 2014-11 | depth...
GGTATCAGCGCGTTTCCGATGAGCGGACGGCTGGTCCAGAAAGTGGCGCAAGAGGAAGACTTCACGAACCACGTGCTGATGCACGCGATGGGCGCCAATACGGCCGGGCAACTGGGATCGGTGATTGCGGGCGGGGTGCTGCTGACGCTGGTGCAGCGGCTCGGTGGGGGCTAGCAGCCCGTAGGCCCTCACCCCGGCCCTCTCCCAGAGGAAGCGGGACAAACCGGAGCGCCCTCTTCTACGGCTGCGGATCCACACGCTGCCACCTGACCGTACCGAAGTTGGTAAATGGCTCGTTGTCTACCGACATCTGCATCCGTATCTGATAGGCGGCCGGCGACCGCATATAGGTCCGGCCCCGCAGACGCACATGGCTTCCTTGCCGGGTGACCGCGGGCGCCTCCCAGTAGTGCGAGGAGTACCCGCCCGAGTCGCCGCTCACGGCACCGACTTTCACGAGCTGAAAGCCGCGGCTGTCGTCCTCCATCCGGACCAGGTATCGGAACCGCCTGTCGTAGATCAGACGCGATGTGATGGTAACCGTTTCATCCGCAACCGTGGCCTCGATCGTGCTCTCGTAGGTGCATCCCTCCACGTGACGGACGGTCTCGATCCCGAGGAACGGTCCGGCCTCACCCAGCGGCGAGTCCGGCAACACGCCTTCGATCTCCCACGTGCCAACGAAGTAGTGGGGGTTGAACGGGGCCATGTCGTCGCCCTCGTCGTCCCCCTCGACGCCAACGGTCGGGCGACGCAGCGCGTTCAGGCCGTCGATCAGATCGAGCTCCTGCTGGGTGAGACACTGGCCCGGGACCCGGGTCTCCCCCGGCTGCAGCTTGACGATCGGCTCGGCCTCGACCTCGTCGGCCGTCTGCGCGGCGAGCGGCGTGGCGACACAGACGCACAGGGCGGTGAATACAGCGAGTTTGGTCATGACGGAGCTCCTAGCAGCCCGTGGTGAAAGCCCCGCTGCATTCGAACGGCACTGCATCCCGGCTGCCGGCGTTGCTTCTCGGTCGAACACAGGCCGGTATTCTCCCTCGGCGCGCCTTGTCAGTCGGGCACATCGCCGTTCTCGGTGCGACGCGGGGTTTCACCACGGACTGCTAGACGGGAGCGCACTCACGTAGACATCCGTGGGGCAGGACTTCAGCCGTGCCTCGCAGGCCTCAAGGCCTGCGCCACATCGGCAAGTCACGTGAGCTTCAGGTCTACTGACACGTATCGGCTAGCCCGACGACCGACAGCAGGTTGATCCGCGCGTCTCCATCCGGGTCGATCAGCAGGCCCTTGACCAGCACCGTGCGACCCTTCCGCAGCTCGTTGGTCGCGTTGACCTGCTCCGCCGTGGTGAACTGCGCACGGTCGCCCCACTCCAGTTGCGACTTCGCGTCCAGGAACTCGGCGGCGCCGATGAGCTGAAACTCGCGTGAGCCCGTCTCCGTGTTCTGGGCCTCCTCGACCTGTGTCTCGTCGAAGACGCCGGGCTTGACCACCGTCGGCTCGGCGGCACGGGTGAGCCACCAGCCGCCGGCATCGTCGCCCCGCTGCTCGACACACCCGACGGTCTGGACGATCTGGACCTTGGGATCCTTGAGCCGCGCCGTCAGCCCACCGAATTGGCCGTGGACCGCGACCGGCCACGCCGTTGCCACCATGAGCCCGCATGCGAAAGCCGTCCGCTTGATCATCGTGATACTCCTGGGCTACCAACAAGAGAAACGGGGCCGACGCGTGACAGCGTGCGACCCCGTGACAATCAGCCGCCGGACGCGTCAGGCCTCATTCGTCGGTCGTGCCGGTCCCCTTGACCTCGTCGACCAGCGTGTATCCGATCAGCGGGAGGAACATGTCGTCCCAGCTCTGCTCCGACCAGTACACTTCCTTCTGCGGCGCCGGATTCAGCCTGTTGTTCACCGAGTTGTCGTATCGGGAAATGACCTTGATCGTACTGCCCGCCGGCGCCTTGACCGGCTCCGCAAGGGTATACGTGTACTGCCAGTCGAAGCTGTAGTTCGGGACTCGTAGTAAAACCTCTTCGCGCCCATCCGGATAGGTCAACAAATACGTGAAGTCCCTGCCGCGCACATGCGCGTGGATGAACAGGCTCTGGATGACCGCGTCGTCCTGGAAGGCCCCGATGCCGGTGACGGTCCAGTTCCCGTCGTTAGGCGGTATCGGTGCGAGCAGCGGGTTCAATCCCTGACCCGCCTGATTTCTGCGACCCGCGGCCTGCCGCTCCTCCGGCGTCAGCGGCGGCGGTGCCACCAACTGCTCACCCTGCGAGGTGTACTCGCGCAACACGAGGGTGTGCTCGGACTTGGCGCCCTCGTCGTTGGCCAGCCAGGCACCGAGCGACGGCCGCGCCGTCTCCGGCTTACCGGTGGCCTGGTAGTGGAGGTTCCAGACGATGGTGTCGAAGAGGTCGCCGCGGATGCTCCGGGCCTGACCCTCCCGCACGACGGCGGTGCCCACACCGGGGATGTAGGCACCGAATCCCGCGCCGGCCTCGGCCGCGGATGGGTCCTGGAAATCGTCGGTGTCCTCGGACTCGTCGGTGCCCTCGGAGTCGGTGGCGCTCTCCGCCCGTGCTTTTCTCAGGGCGGCAAGCTCCTCCTGGTCGGCGTCCGGGTCGGGCAAGAGCACGTAGTCAACAGTGGGGCCACCCGACCAGGCGGGACCGGTGCCGATCTTCATACCGGGCGGCGTGTTGAGGAGACGCGTCGTGATGTGATGCGTCACGGCGCGGTTGCCCGATCGCACTTCCGTCGCCGAGACCCACATGACGTCATCGAGCGGCAACGGCGTGAACAGGTTGAAATTCGGGGATTCGCCGTCGGCGTCGATATGCCACTCGACCGGGAAGTCGATCACGTAGTCCGGATCGAGCCCCGACGGATGGCTCCACCCTGACTCGGAGAACCGGGGCGGCACCGGTGCGGGACCGTCGCCTTCCGGGGCTCCCGCGTCGACCCACGCGCTGATCGTGGCGATCTCGTCGGTGCTCAGGCTGGTGTCGTTCGAGAATTCGCCGAATCGCGGGTCGGCGAACCACGGCGGCATCTCTCGCGACGCCACCTTGGCCTTGATGGCACGCGCCCAGGGGCGAGCATCCTTGTAGGACAACAACGGCATCGGCGCAATCTGGTTCGGCCGATGACAACTGGCGCAGTTGCTGAGGAGAATCGGCCCCACGTCCTGGTTGTATGTGGGCGTCTCCGCGGCAGCCGTCGCGTGGGCGGGCGCCAGGGAGAGCACCATCAGAATTCCGGTCGCGACACTGAGTACTCGCTTCATGGTTCTACGTCTCCCACGGCTGTGAACGGCTGAAACTGCCACTTTTGTCTTCAAACGGAGGCGATTTTAACAGATTGCCGACAAAAACGTCCAGCGTCTCCCTCTCCTCCGAGAGTGGAGCATTTGGAGTCCATCTTCCGGGCCAGGCGTTGTAAGCTTTCTGCACACGTCTCAGAGGGAGAACAGACACCATGCGCCAGCACTCGCCAGCCAAGACTCTTCTCGCCTGCGCCCTCGTCGTAGGGGCCGCGGCGATCACGCTCCATGGCCAGTACAGCCTCACGGTCAACAAAGACCGGCTGCTCAACGCGCAGAACGAGCCGCAGAACTGGCTGATCATGAACGGCGACTACACATCGACACGCTATTCCAAGCTCACCCAGATCAACCGCGAGAACGTGGGCAACATGCGGATGGTGTGGGCGCTGGCGCTCGGCGGGATGCAGGACACCGGTCGCAACGGTCCGGAGAGCGAGGTCAACCCGTTGATAGACAACGGCTTCATGTACACCACCGACGGGTGGGGCACGGTCTATAAAATCGATGCGCGCAACCCGGACTATGGAGACTTCGTGTGGATCGCCGACCCCGGCGTGGACCACGAGGGCAATTCTTCCCGCTCGCGGGGCATTGCGCTGTGGGAGGACAAGGTGCTGGCCAACCTGCCCGATGGCCGCGTCATCGCCATCGACCGCGACAACGGCGAGATCGTGTGGGACGTCGAGATCGCCGGCACCAACGAGTTCGGTCGCCGCGAGCGGTTCCTGACGGCGCCACTGGTTATCGATGGCAAGGTCATCATCCACAACGGCGCCGGCGACGGCGGCACCCGCGGCTGGGTGGCCGCACTCGATGTGGAGACCGGCGACGAGCTGTGGCGCTGGTACGCGGTGCCCGAGCCGGGTCAGCCCGGCAGCGAGACCTGGAAGGACGACCACAACGCCTGGAAGACCGGTGGCGGCGGCATCTGGCAGACCGGGTCCTACGACCCGGAGACCAACCTGTACATCTTCGGCACCGGCAACCCGTGGCCCGGCTACGACGCGGAGTTCCGTCCGGGTGACAACCTCTACACGAACTGTGCAATCGCGCTCGACGTCACGACCGGCGAGCTGGCCTGGTACTTCCAGTACACGCCGAACGACTCCTGGGACTATGACGAGGTCGGCGTGCATATGCTCTACGACATCGAGATCGACGGGCGGATGCGCAAAGCGGTCGCCCACTTCGGCCGCAACGGGTTCTTCTACACGCTCGATCGGACCGACGGCAGCTTCATCAAGGGCGCGAAGTACGTCAACGATCTGAACTGGACCGCCGGTCTCGACCCGGTGACCGGGAAGCCGCTGGAATACGACCCGACTCTCGACGTGCAGATCTACAACCCGGAGGCGCGCGCGCTGCGAGCCGACCGGGACGTGATGAAACGAACCTGTCCGACCTGGCACGGGGGCGTGGCCCACCAGCCGATGGCGTACAACCCGGTCAAGCACATCGCCTATGGCGTCGGCACCGAAGGCTGTTTCTCGCAGACCGGCGCCACGATGGCGCCCGCGTCACCCGACGGCGACATCGATCGGACCGCCAGCGAGCGACGCCGGACCGACAGCGACCTGTACTACGGAGCGCTCACCGCGTTCGACGCCATCGGCCACGAGGTGATCGGCAAGGCGGTCACCGACATCGAGATCCGGTCCGGGGTCGTCGCGACGGCCGGCGGGTTGGTGTTCACGGCGCTGCAGGACGGCTGGGTCGTTGCTTACAACGACGAGACGCTCGAGGAGCTCTGGCGCTTCAACGTCGGCACGCCGCTCAAGGGCGCGCCGGTGACCTACGCCATCGGACCGACGCAGTATCTGGCGGTGCAGTCCAGCGGCCGACACCTGCATCCGGTGAAATACGACAACCTCGAGACCTCGAGCTACCTGTTCGTCTTTGCGCTGGACTAAGTTTCAGTGGGGCTCCGCCCCACACCCCGGCTCGGTCGCTCGCGGGGACCCCTACGCCCCGCGCCGCTCCTTCGCGGGCGCGCACGGGCGCGCCGCCCACGGGGGGCTCTGCCCCACACCCCGGCGCTGTCGCTTGCGGGGACCCCGCCGCCCCGCGCCGCCACCGTCGTGAGAGCGCGCCGGCAGAGGCAGGAACACTGCTGCTGGCGTCCTTCGGCTTCAGGCTTCGGGACGGGCGGTGGTGACCCTACTGGCCGAAGATCTCCGGCCCGGGGAAGGTCAGGGAGAAGCCGTACCAGCGGCTGAAGAGCTGCTGGGGGCGCTCGGCGTCCACGCGGGTGCCGCTGGCGTCGTAGAGCAGCCCGCTCCGCACGACCCGGCCGTCGTCGAGTCGAATCTCTCGGTCCTCGAGAATCGCGCTCGACGTGTCCACGAACAACGCGGCCGGTGTAAACGTCGTGGGATCGATGAAGACAAGCACCCCCCGGCCGTCGACCTCGTCGACCACCGCCCCGCGGTCCTCGATGAGCTCCATCGGATAGAACCGAACCGTCGCGTCCGTCACGATGCCCAACCCCATCGCCATGCGCGGCAGTCGGGCATCTTCGGTCCCGAGTGTCTCGATGAACATCGGCATCAACCGAGCGTCCGGATTATCCGGTGCAAACCTGCGCATGTCAGCGGCGGAATTCGGCCGACCCGAGATCGCCACCTGCACGGCCTGATTCCTGACCAGCGCCTGCTCGACACTCATTGGCAGCATGTTGCCAACCGTCCCCAGCGAGCGGCCGACATGCGGACCGTAGAGCGCCTCACCGGTGATGTGATTCCACAGCGTCTTGCTTTCCACGTCCTGCATCACGAAGATCCCGTCGTAGAGCCCCACATTCTCGAAGTGATGCATCGTGCCATCGATCGTCGGAACCAGACTGGTTCCGCTGTTGCACACGACTCAAAACGTGGCCATCCAGTCCTTCCCACCGGCCCGCCCCTCGGCGATGTGATGGTAGGCCATCTCGGCTTGCAGGAACGCCAGCGGGCCGGCCGCCGTCTCGATGACGAGCACGCGCGTCTCGTTGGCGACCCGCCCATCCTGGAGCACCTCCGCCAGCGGTTCGGTGTCCTCGACGTGGAACGTCTCGAACCAGCCGTTCCCGACGTTGCTGAATCGGTCGATGTCGAACCCGTCGCTCGCTGGGCCGTCGGGCAGATCGACCGGCTGACTCTCGCGCTGCGCAGCAGCCAGAGCCGAACACAGGCCACCCGTCACACCGACCGTGAGCAGCAGACCCATCGCCGTTCGGAGACGACCGCGGCCGTGTGCACTGATCATGACGCTCCTTCTGTTCGAATGTGCCACTACTCTACGCCGCGCGGACAGCCAGGCAACATCTCTATCTGGGAAACTCGCTGCAGACGTCGACCTCCTCTCCCCAGAAATCGATGCACTTGGCGCGGTCCATCGACCCCTGCCGGACCACCTTGGCGAGCAGGAAGTCGGTCAGACGCTCGACCTCCCGTGATTGCAGGGTGGCTCCCGGGTCGAAGAGCTCCAGTCCCATACGCCGCAGGTCGGCCCGCGTCCGGCCCAGACAGCGGTCGTCGGTGTAGGCGAGGCGGTCGAAGGCCGGCATGTCGCGGCCGGGGAGCCCGCACTTGATGACGAAGACCAGCTGGTCGCGATCGAGCTGGCTCATCCGCAGGTTCGCGCCGTCCGGCGCCTGGCTGTCCATCTTCTCTCCATCACCCGCCCAACCGTGGCAGGCCTGGCAGTCGGCCTTCTGGAGGTAGATCCGTCTCCCGGCGGCAATGCTGGCCTCGCTCGGTGACTGGGCCTGCGCGCCTGCGCCGAGTGTCCAAAACACGACGACCCCGACAAGCGCGACGGCCGACGCCAGCCACCACGGCCGCCGTGGCGCCTGCCCGCCTTCGCTCGCCTCACGGTCCCGCGCGAGCTTCGACGCGCCCGCCGTAGCCTTGGCGGAGGCGGGAAGGTCTGCGCCCTTGCCGCGACTGTCACTCACTGTTCCTACGCCTCCTCCTCCCACGGCGCCCCTGCCAGCAACACTACTTCACCCGCTGCTCGAGGCGCGCGATCGCCAGCATGTCCACCATCGAATGATTTCCCTCGTGGCAGGCGAACTCGTAGATCGCCTGGTCCATCCGGTGCAGCGGCATCTGGGCCGTCCAGGCGGTCGCCCAGGTCGTCGGATCGGTGAACGTCATGTTGTAGGTAATCGTGTCGTCGGCAGTGCGGGCGAACCGCTCGACCAGGTGCAGGCCCTCGGCGGCACCGCGGAAGTAGCTATTGGGCGAAAAGTTGCGGGTCTCGACCACCAGGGTGTCGCCCTCCCAGTGGCCCCGCCAGTCGCCGTTCCACAGGCGGATCCGCTCGGGCAATCGGGGACGCCCGTCGAGCGGAATGATCCGCACGTCATGGAACGCTTCCATGATGAACGCCACGTAGTCCCGCGTCTGCACAATCTGGTAGTAGCTGTACGGTCCGGCGCCAAAGTTCCCGCCCAGCCGCGGCACCCCGGTCGTGATGCAGCGGTGAATGCTGCTGAAGTCTTCCGGGCCGGTCTTGCCCCGCCACCCCGCCGCCACCGCGGACTGCCGCCGCCGCGCCTCCGGCGTCACAGGCGGAATACGTCCGTCGGGTGGCTCCACGACCAGCGAGGTGCGGTTATCGAACACGCGGTCGACCATGCCGAGGGAGCTGCTGGTCGACGACGGAGAGCCGTAGGTGTCGACATCGTTGAAGGCGGCGGAGAAGGCGGCGTCTCCCGCCGCGTAGGCGCTTCTCCCGTTCCTGAAGATCCGGTCCGCCCGTGCCTGCAGCGCGACGACCTCGTCGTCGCGCAGACGCGCTCGGCCGGCTAGGGCCGGCGGGCGTTCCAAAGGGGTGGCGCTGTTGCTCAGCCAGACGCCTTGCAGATCCGACCTCCCGTCCGGCGTCCGGGGCGGCGTCCACTCACCGCCCGACGTCGTCTGGCCCGCCGACTGCCCGGCGGCAACCAGTAACGTGAGCGACACCACCACGACCAGGACCATCACTGCTGCGACACCGCGATGCTGCACGGAATCCTCCCTCCCGGACAGCGAGCAGACGCTATGTTCAGCGCCCCGCGACGCGGGGGCTAGACATCTGACATGACGACAACACCTGCCATCCACACGCACGAGCTCGCGCACAGCAGAGGTCTAGACCCATCCGGATCACCCGCATGATCACTCACCGCGGGGACAGGCGCAACCGTCCTGCGTCGCCTCCCTCCCGACCCCGGCGTTGAACCTTGGGCCCGCCAGGGGTAGGATCAACCCGGCATTCGCGTCTCAGCGCCAAGAGAAGAGGTTGTCAAGATGAGCCACCGACTGTGTGCCGCGCTGGTTACGGTCGTTTCGGTCGTCCTGGTGATGCCGCTCCCGGTGTCCGCTCAGTCCGAGGCGCCCGCCGACCTCCTGCGTACGCCCGATGGCCAGCCGGATATCTCCGGCGTCTTTACCTTCCGCACCCTGACCCCATTACAGCGCCCGGAGGCGCTGGAGGGGCAAGCAACGCTCAGCGCTGAGGACGCCGCCGCCTTTGAGGCGTCGGAACGACGGCGGCTGAATCGTGACACGTTCGACCCGGAATCGGGTGCGCCGAGTGCGGGGTATCAGTCGCGTGCGGAAGGCGGCGTCCTCTCGTACAACGAGTTCTGGTACGAACGGGGTATCGAGCTCACCAGCGACAAGCGGACGTCACTCGTCGTCGATCCCCCGGACGGCCGCATTCCGTACACCGCGGAGTTCGCCGAGGCGAATCGCCTGCGCCGCCTGAACCTGCGCAACGGCTTCGGCGACCACTACACGGACCGCAGCCTGGGCGACCGGTGTCTCATGGGGTCCAACTCCGGTCCACCGATGCGCCCGGGGTCCTACAACAACAACGTCCTGATCTTGCAGGTGCCGGGCTATGTCACGATTGTCAACGAGCACATCCACAACACGCGGATCATCCCCGTGGATGGACGACCGCACGGGAACATCCGCCAGTGGGTCGGCGACTCGCGGGGCCACTGGGAGGGGGACACGCTCGTCATCGAGACGACCAACTTCCTGCGTGAGACCAACTTCACCGGGTCTTCGAAGGACACGCACCTGATCGAGCGCTTCACGCGGATCGATCCGGATACGGTGGCGTATCAGTTCACGATCGAGGATCCGAACAACTACACGCGTCCATGGACCGCGCTGATCCCGTTTCGTCGCACCGACGGTCCGCTGTTCGAGTACGCCTGCCACGAGGGCAACTACGGGCTGCCTGGCATTCTGGCCGGCGCCCGCAGGCTGAACACGCAGGCGGTACCGGGGTCCAGGTAGGCAGACCAACACAGAGTGGGGCTCAGTCGACAGGCGGCCCGACGAGAAAGACAAGGAAGGGTGATCATGCGCAGGTGTGTTCTCTCACTCGTGGCCATCACGGCAGCCAGTCTGCTCGCCGCTCCCGCATCGCTTCAGGAACGTGAGGTGGCGGGGTCGAGCCCCTACGACGTCGTCGACAACTGGATGACACCATTCGCCGCCGCCGGTTACGCGTGGGGGTCGCACCCCGGTGTGTTCGCCGAGTCACCGGACCGGATCTTTGTCATCCAGCGTGGAGAATTCCGCCTGCCGGACCCTGTGCCGCCCGGGTTTGCCGGGTTCGTCGGCTCGATCGGTCTCAACGCGCTTCGGCCTGGAGACGCACGGGTCTGGCGGAACTGCATCTTCGTCGTCGACGGCGACGGCAACATGATCGAGGCCTGGACCCAGTGGGACCATCTCTGGGAAGGGTCGAATGGCCCGCACAAGATCCGGATCAACCCTCACGACCCGGAACGTCGGGTGTGGGTGGTGAACGAGACCGGGCATGCGATCTACGTCTTCTCGAACGACGGGTCCGAGTTGCTGATGACGCTGGGCGAACCGGGTGTCAGCGGGGACGACGAGACCCACTTCGGGAGGCCCCAGGATGTCGCGTTCTTTGCCGACGGCTCGATTTTCGTCGCGGACGGGCTCGACAATTCCCGCATCGTGAAGTTCGACGCCGAGGGGAACTTCCTCAAGACGTGGGGTGAGAAAGGCAGCGGCCGCGGGCAGTTCGACGGCGTGCACGCGGTGGCGACCGACAGCGTCGGCAACATCTACGTGGCCGACCGGAACAACGACCGGATCCAGGTCTTCAACGAGACCACCCGGTCCCCGTGGTATCACCCGTCGATTTCCCCGATCGGGACCTGGCCCGACTTCGAGTTCCCGAACGACATCATCGTCACCGGCTACGACGTCTGGGTGGCCGACAACATGCCGCCCAGGATCGTGAAGCTCGACACCAACGGCAACCGGCTGTTCACCTATGACGTGGCCGGGGACGGCCCCGGCCAGTTCAGCGAGCTGCATCAGTTCTCGGTAGATTCGGACGGGAATCTGTACGCCGCCGACAACATCAAGGGCCGCACCCTGAAGTTCGTGCCGAAGGCCGGCGCCAGCTCGATGCAGCTGATCGCCGCGCCGAACCCTCCGCTGCAGTGACGCGAGACGTCCGACCGTCGACGCGGGCGGACGACGTCAGCCACTCGGGCCTGTCGGTTCCTCCAGCGGGCAGGCCCGCGCCCGTTCCTCGGTCGACATGCAGTGGGTACGGTGCCGCGTCGGCAAGCCCGAGCGCCCGCCGAGCTCTGCTGACACCAGCTGAACGGGCCATCGGGTCCGTCCACGACGAAGAGAAAACCGCGCGTACCACCGCCGTTCGGACACTCTTCGGTCACACCGGCACGCACGCCGTTCGTCGCCGGGTCACGCGCCGGCACCGCGGCGGTGCGTCACGCCGCGCAATCCAACGTCGAGACTCTCAAGGCCCTAACAGTCCTCGGGCGCACTGCCACCGGGTCGAGGCGCTCGCCACGCCTGTGCCTTCCCTCGAGCCCGGGTCCGGCTACAATCACGAGCGACGTGGTCGCGAAGGGAGGACCCGATGAGAGAATCGTTCGACCATCTCCTGAGACAGTACGAAGATGGGAAACTCACCCGACGTCAGGTGCTCGGGGCCATCACCGCGCTTGCGGTGCCGGCCAGCGGGGGCGCACAGCCCGGCCGCTTCCGAGCGCGCGCGCTGAATCATGTCAACATCGGCGTCACCGACGTGGCGCGGTCGGAAGCCTTCTACCGTACGCTGCTCGGGGTACCGGCGAGGCGCTACATCGTCGGAGATGCCTATGCGCTCGACTTTCCAGACGGGGGCCTCATCAGCCTGTGTCCCACACAAGGCGGCAACTGCAGTCTGACCGCCAACGCTGACGCGGCGGTGCCAGGCCAGATCGACCACTTCGGGGTCGGGATCGAGAACTTCGATGCCGAGCGTGTCGCGTCCGAACTTGAAGCGGCCGGGGTCGAAGGAGTACGCCTGGCAGGGTCGACGAGTGTGCTCGTACCGGACCCCGATGGCGTCATCGTGCAGTTGTCGTCCCCCACTGAGCGGTTCGAGGGAACGCCCCCCAACCGCGGCTGCTAGAGGGAATCGATGTGTGATCGTTGCTCGGTAGAGTCTTGACGGCGATCGTGGTCCTCGTGTTGGCGCCGCTGGCTGCGGCCGGTCAGCCCGGGGCCGCGCAGTGGACCGTGCCGCGCACCCCGGACGGGCAGTCGGACCTGCAGGGCGTCTGGTCGTTCGCCACCATCACGCCGCTCGAGCGACCCAGTCGGCATGCCGGGCGGCACCTGCTGACCGCCGAGGCCGTGGCGCAAGAGAACCAGACCGCGGCGACGCGGGCATCGTCCGACCGCCGCGGGGCATTGTCACCCGACCAGGACGTGGCGACGGCGAACACTCCCGGCCCGAGGGTCGGTTGACAGCGTCGTGCGAGGACGCCGCTAGTCGAGCGCGAATGTGTAGAGGACGTTGCCCACGGTCATCGTGACGAACTGCTGACCGTTCACCGCATAGGTCATGGGCGAGGCATGCACGGGGCCCCCAAGGGCAATGTGCCACAGCTCCTCACCGGTCACGGCATCGAGCGCGTAGAAGTACCCGTCGACGCTGCCGCTGAAGACGAGGTCGCCGGCCGTGGCCAGGACCCCGGCGCGTGTGCGTGGCTTGATCGGGAACTCCCAGCGCACATCGCCGGTCGTCGGGTCGAGCGCACGAATGGCGCTCGTGTAGCTCTCGATCGGACGTGGCGTCTGGGTACCGCCTCCGGTAAACCGGCTTCCCTCGTCATAGTTCTCATCTCGAATGAAGAACTCCGCCTCGCCATCGAAGGCGTTGACGTAGAGCAGCCCGGTACGCGGGCTGTAGGCGGGCGACCACCAGTTGGTACCCCCTCCGGCCATCGGGGACACGAGTGTCCCGTCGCGGCTCGGCAACATGCCCGGCCGCCGGATTGGCCGGCCGTTCGTGTCCAGCCCTTCCGCCCAGGTCTGTCTGGCGAACGCCTTGCCGACCAGGAACTCCCCGGTCTCACGGTCGAGCGTGTAGTAGAACCCATTGCGGTTCGCCCACAGCATCGTCTTGCGCAGCGTGCCATCGAATTCGATGTCGGCCAGCACCGGGATCTGAATTGCGTCCCAGTCGTGCACGTCGTGCGGCGTGAACTGGAAATACCACGACATCTCGCCGGTGTCGCCGTCGAGGGCCAGCACCGAGTCGGCGTACAGATTGTCGCCGCCCCGGAGGTCTCCGTTGTAGTCGGGACCGGGATTGCCGGTGCCCCAGTAGATCAGGTTGAGCTCGGGGTCGTAGGAGCCGGTGATCCAGGTCGGCGACCCGCCCGTACGCCACGAATCGGCGGCCCAGGTCTGGTTGTCCGGATGGTCCGGTCCCGGAATGGTGTGGGTGCGCCATTCGCGGCGGCCGGTAACGGCATCGTACGCATCGAGGAACCCGCGGATACCGAACTCGCCACCGGCAATTCCGGTCACCACCGTATCTTTGACGATGAGTGGGGCAGCCGTCTTGCTGTACCCGGCGCGATAGTCGGCGACTTCGGCGCTCCACAGCAGGTTGCCCGACCGCGCGTCGATGGCGACCAGGTGGGCGTCGAGTGTGCTCATGTAGAGCGTCTCGCCCAGGATGGCGACCCCTCGATTGTTGCGGCCGCAGCAGATGCGGAGGTCGTCGGGCAGCTCGTGGTCGTATCGCCAGAAGGGACGCCCCGTGGCGGCGTCGACCGCCACGAGGTTGCTCGGCGACTCGGTAATGAACATCACGCCGTCGACGACGAGCGGTGTCGTCTCGGCGCGGCCGAGCTGGGGAATATGGTGCGCCCACTTCAGCTCGAGCTCAGCCACGTTCCGGTTGTGAATCTGGTCGAGCCGGCTGAAACGCTTGCTGTCCAACGTACCGGAATACATCAGCCAGTTGTGCGGCTCGTCGGCAGCATGCAGGAGCCGTTCCCAGGTCACCGGCGAGAAAAACGGGGTGCCCTCAGCGGATGAGGGCGCCTGCGCACCTACCGGTTGGACCGTTGCGAGCAGGGCCACGACGGCCGCAAGCCGTGTCATCGTCATCGCTTGCTCCGAATGGGGACGCGCAACACGGACGCGGAAGGAGGTGAGTCAGCTGGCTTCAGGCGACGGGCGCCCGCGACGCACCGAAAAGGAGGGCCGCGACCCGTAAACGGCAGCGGCCGACATCGTGTCCATCCTCAAGCCCACAGCCCACAGCCCACAACCTCCTACGGCAGCCGGCACACGAAATTCTCGGCGTCGTCGGTGCTGCCGGTCCCGGTGTAGACGGCCAGCTGCGGATACGGACAGAGCGGACGGGTGCGGTCGACGGCGCCATCCCGGGTGCGCGACACGACGATGCGATCGGGGGCCATGCCCTCTTCGACCCATTCTTCGATCACCGTGAGCGCGTCGAACGCGCTCGGGCCCTCGCCGCCGGCACAGTGCCCCATGCCGGGCGCCATGAATAGGCGGAACCCATCGCGGACCGTCGCCTCATCACCCACCGTCTCCAGGACTCGCTGGTAATACTGCGTGGCGTTCGCCGGCGAGATCTGCGCGTCGCTCCAGCCGTGATAGACCAGCAGCTTGCCGCCGCGGTCGAAGAACGGCTGCAGGTCCGGGTCGAGCGCGTTCAGCGTGTCGTCGTCCGTCTCCTCCGCCGCCACGATGTCGGTATCAAAGTCGAACCGGTCGATCGTCCACTCCGGATCCGCGTACACGAGATAGCGGTACTGGTCGATACCGGTCCCGCGAGCCGAACGGGTCCACCCCAGATTGGTCCAGTTGGTCTCGCTGCCGGGCAGCACCCCCGTGATGGCGCGCCCCGTCTTCGGGTTCTTCGGAGACGCATACATCATCTGTACCGTGTGCACCTGCGCCGCCGTCAGGCACCCGTCCCCCCCGGCACCCGAGCACTGCAGCACGGCGGGATCGAAGTCGCATCGTTCCGGATCGCCCACGACCCTGTCGGTGACGCCGTCGGCGGCGTCGCACGCTTCGAGCACCGCCGCGTGCACGAGCTGCACCTCTTCGTCCGACAGCCGGGCGTCCTCGTTCGCCTCGAGATGCTTGGCGACCCGCAGCGACCCGGCCGCGCGGCCCATCCAGTCGTTGCCGGGCGCGCCGGCGATGATGCCGTCGTAGTCCTCCGGGAATCGCTGGGCCTCCTTCATCGCCTGACGCCCGCCGGCAGAGCAGCCGAACCAGTACGAGTACCGCGGACCATCACCGTAGAAGGCCCCGATCACCTGCTTGGCCATGACCGTCATCTCGTGCACCGAGCGCCACCCGAAGTCGACCACCTTCTCGGGGTGTTCGTACCCGAACTCGGCACCCCCCCCAACGTGACCCGTGTCGGTCGACGCCGTGGCGTACCCGCGCTCGAGCCCGGACGCCATGGAACGCCCCCCGCCGTATCGCAGGCTCCCGGTGAATGCCCCATTCCCCACCGCCTGGAGCTTGCCGTTCCACCCCTCGGCCGGCATCCACACCTCGACCTTGATGTCGGAATCGCTCGAGGGGGTCAGCGTGGCCGCCACCCGGCAGAACGCCGGCAGCGCGCCGTACTGCCGAGCCTGTCCTTCAGACAACGACCGGCCCGGTGGCATCGGCGGGACAAACGCGCCGGCCTCAACCGCCTCGGCGCCCGTGATCGTCACGTTCGGCAGCGCCAGAGATGCGAGGCTGTCACACGACACGGCGGGGGCCATGGCACCCTGTTCGGCCGTGGTGGGAGGAGTCGCGGTGGTGCACGCCGCGACGACGGCGAACGTCGTGGCGGTGATGCTCGCGGTCACGATGGTGATCAGGCGTGTCATGGCACTCAATCCTCGTCGTTGTCTAGCGTGTCTCGGCCGACTCGGCGTCTGCCTTCTCGAGCGCTCGCGCGCCGGCCATGATGCCCGCCATCCCGATGTTGCCCTCGTGGCACGCGTACTCGAAGACGGCGTCAGACGAGCGTCGCAGCGGGATCATCGCCCTCCAGGGCGCGGTCCACATCGTTGGGTCGGTAATGGTCACCTCGTACTGCAGCACCTCCTCGCTGACGCGCGTGAACCGCTCCACGAGGTAGAGGTTGGCACCCGACCCCATGAAGTAGCTCGTGGGTGAATAGTTGGTGGTCTCGACGACCAGCGTGTCGCCGTCCCAGTGCCCGCGCGAGTTGCCATGCTGCTGTCGGATGTGGTCGCTGATGTGCGGGCCCCCATTCAGCGGGATGATGCGGGAGCCGCCCATCTCCATGTAGATGACCACGTGATCGGAGCTCTGGAATATCTGGGAGTAACTGTTGTAGCCGGCGCCGAGCCGCGGCACACCCCAACTGATGCACCGCTCGCCCAGACTGCGGTCCTCCGGTCCCCGCGCGTGACGCCGGCGCGCCGCGGCGTGCTCGGCCACCCGGGCGGCGCCCGCTTCGGTCCTGGGAGGAATGCGGCCGTCCGGCGGCTCGACGACGAGCGACGTCCGGTTGCTCCAGTCCCGCTCGACCATCCAGAACTGGTTGTAGTTGCCGGTCTCGGTGTCTCGGGAGCTGAAGCGCTCCACCTCGGCCAGCACCGCCGCGAACACGCTGTCGCCAAAGGCGGCGTCGTCCGCCTCGGAGCCAAAGAGCTCGCCGGCGCGTGCCTGCAGGGTAGCCAGCTCTTCGTCGGTCAGCGTCTCTCGACCGGCCAGCACCTCCGGACGTTCGAGCGGGGTCACGTTGTTGTTCGCCCAGACCCCTTGCAGGTCCGGCTGGCCGTCCGCCGTCCGGGGCGGCGACCACCGAAGCCCCCCCTGACCGGCCGCCGCGACCGGCACGAGCATCAGCACCGCACCGACGGCCGCGACCATCCACACGACATCATGACGTCTAGCACTCACCGGACACCTCCTTGCGAGGATGAACCGTTCTCCTGGTGACCCGTGCCTTGGGCTCTCTCGTCGGCGCGCGCGCCGCTGAGCATGCCTCCAATCCCGACGCTGTGTCCTATGCTCTGGACGCCAAGGATAGCACCGTTCACACGCCAGTTCGACGGGATCTCGCTCCCGCACGCGGCGACCAGGAATAGCACGGCGCGTCGCCATGACCCACCGAATCCTTGTGACCGGGTGCGACCGGTGCTAGTCTCGGGTGTCCGATAAGGTTGCAGACCGTCGCGGGAGGGGACGAATGACGAGCAGGCGCAATTGTTCGATGCGGAGGGCCGTTGCTCCCCTCGCGGTCGTTGCCGCGATCGGCATGGCCTCGACCGCCGCTGCCCAGGAGGCGGTGGCGCCGGTCGACGCACAGGTGACGTTTACCCGAGATGTCGCCCCGATTCTCCAGCGCTCGTGCGTGCGCTGCCACCGTCCTGGGTCGATCGCGCCGATGTCGCTCGTGACCTACGAGGAGACGCGCCCATGGGCGCGGTCGATCAAGCAACGAGTGGCGCA
>SMUY01210665.1_pt1 | contig 17122 bp, 17 predicted proteins | sample 2456441 | NCBI WGS metagenome assembly SMUY01 (sample SAMN11095931, study PRJNA526329) | marine sediment metagenome | biome: Marine sediment; feature: Surficial sediment; material: Deep marine sediment; isolation source: Hadal surficial sediment | place: Pacific Ocean | collected 2014-11 | depth...
GGCGCTGTGCTGTCGCTCGAGGAGCTGCTGCTACGACATGCGCTGGGAGAACCGGTGAGCGGGTATCGCCGCGAGCCGGATGCCTCGGCGGTCATGATGATCCCGATCCCGCGTGCGGGGATCTATCGCCACACCGATGGCGTCGGTGCGGCGCTCGCGGTGCCGGGCGTCGTCGACGTGGTGATGACGGCCAAGCCGGACCAGCGGCTCGAGCCGCTCCCGGAGGGGGCCAGCTATCTCGGGTTCATCTTCGTGCGGTGCGGGCAGCCGGCCGAGGCGGTGACGGCGATACGTCAGGCCCATGCCCGACTCGGGGTTGTCATCGATACACCGATCCCGGTGGTGGGGTCGTAACACGTCGCAGATACGACGAGTGGGAGAGCGACGGTGCCCCTCTACTTCTGCTGCTCGGGGACGAAGTCCGGCGGGAGCGCGGAGCCTTCGCCGAAGAAGAAGTCCTCCATGTGTTTCGCGACCATGTCCTGGGCTTCCTTCTGCCAGGGCATCAGCCGATACTCGTTGAGGATCATTTTCATCCGCTCTTCCCAGAGCTTCCACGCCTCGGCCGACACGTTCTCGTAGATGCGCTGTCCCAGCTCACCCGGCCAGGGCGGTTCGTCGAGTCCGGGCATCTCCTTCTGGAACTTCGCGCAGGTGACGGTACGGGGCGGGGTGTCGGGTGTGGTCGGGTCATCCATGTCGGGCATGATGTCTGTCTGCGGTTCCAGAGTCCGAGCGACGTCAACGGATCGTAACATGATACTCCTGAGGCGTTGAGCATCACCGCTGGTCATGTCTGAGCGAATCGGGACCCGGCGGGTCGTGGCGACGGCCGGCGTACTTGGCGGCACGTTCCTGGGCGCGATCGAGACGACCGTCGTGGCCGCGGCCATGCCGACGGTGGCGGACCAGCTTGGCGGGCTGTCGTACTACAGTTGGGTCTTCTCCGCCTATCTGTTGACCTCGACCGTGTCGATTCCGCTCTGGGGGAAGCTGTCAGATCTGTACGGGCGTCGGCGGTTTTATCTGTGGTGTATCGGGGTGTTCCTGGTCGGGTCGGCGCTGTCCGGCGCCGCGCAGACGATGCCGCAGCTCATTCTGTTCCGCGCGCTGCAGGGGTTCGGCGCCGGCGGGTTACTGCCGCTCGGCATGAGTATTCTGGGCGATCTCTACACGCCGGAAGAGCGGGGACGGATGCAGGGGCAGTTGAGCGGTGTCTGGGGTGTCGCGTCGATCGTGGGTCCCCTCACAGGCGGCTACATTACCGAGTTGTTCTCCTGGCGGTGGGTGTTCTATCTCAATATCCCCTTCGGTGTCGCGGCAGCGGTGGCGGTTGGATGCGCCTTGCGCGATCGGACGGCCGGCGAGCGGCGAGCGGTCGACTACGCGGGGGCGGCGCTGCTGGTGACGGCGGTCACCCTGCTGGTGCTGGCGCTGAGCGGCAGTGGGCTGGATGGTGGTGGTGAGGGTAGCACACCGTGGGTGCTGCCTGCCTATGCTGGCGCCGTGGGGTTCGGGGTGCTGCTTGTGCGTGTCGAGCGCCGGGCCGCCGAGCCGATGGTGCCGCTTGATCTGTTGTCGGACCGGATGGTCGCTGCCGTCGCCGGTATCGGGTTGTTGGTCGGCGTGGCGATGTTCAGCGCCATCTCCTATGTGCCGTTATTCGTGCAGGAGGGGTTGGACGGGAGTGCCGTCGAGGCGGGTCGAGCCCTGACCCCGCTGATTCTCGGCTGGGTCGTCATGTCGGTGATCACGGGCCGGGTGGTGCAGCGGATCGGCTACCGGCCGATGGTGCTGACCGGGTTGCTGTGCGTCACCCTGGGGTTTCTTGGGCTGACCCGCATCGACGGGCAGAGCTCCGTCTGGCTGTTGCGGGCCGACCTCGCCCTGATGGGAGCCGGGATGGGCATGACGATGTTGTCACTGGTGCTCGCGATGCAGAATGTTGTGGCGCATCGTCATCTGGGCGTCGCCACGTCATTCGGGCAGTTCACACGCAGCATCGGCGGCGCGGTCGGGGTGGCGCTGCTCGGCGGGGTCATCGCCAGGGCGCTCCCGGTGGGTCAGGAGCCGACCGGTGCCGAGATGACGATCGCCATCCATCGCGCCTTCTGGTTCGCAACCGTGGTGTCCGGTGTCGCGCTCGTCTCGGCGATCCGCATCCCGGCGGGGCTCCCCGCCGACCTGGTCCACGCGGAGCATGCGCCGGACGTGAGCCCTCAGGAGACTGGGGGCGTGAGACAGGAGGCAGGAGAAGCCTGAGGGCGGCACTGTCAAGTTGAGAGCCAATCGCGTCGATGAGCCAGAGAAATTAATGACCCGCGGACCGGTAGACGCGGCGGCCGTCCTGCTCGGACGGGCTCGGTCATGTCGTTCGGTCCCCAACTCGGGATCTGCCTAGTCTGCCGATTCAAGGCTAAGACACGGGTTCGAATCCCGTTGGGGATTCGAACCCGTGTCATCCGAGGCTCAGAGCCTCGAACCGCCTTGATCCTCGATCTACCGAACCTGTGATCACGAGATCCTCGGCCTCCCAATCCTGTGATCAGGTGATCCTCGGTCTCGAAGACCGGTGATCGCAGACGAACGTCTTTCAATTCGAGCGCGATATCCGGTCAGCTTGATGTTGCCAACTTGACCGTACCCTCGCCCCCTGCTCCTCTCCTCTTGACATCCCACATGAACTCGGTACAGACTCCTCTGTACATTCAAGAGGTAGCCAGCATGACAGAGACTCGGTCACCCATTCTCCAAGGCACGCTCGATTTGATGGTGCTCAAGACCCTAGAGCAGATGGGGGCGTTGCACGGATACGGCATCGCTCGTCGCATCGAGCAGGTCGCGGAGCGTGCCCTCATCGTCAACCAGGGGACCGTTTACCTCTGCCTGGTCCGGCTCGTGCAGAAGAAGTGGATCACCGCACGGTGGGGCACCTCCGACAACAACCGCAAAGCGAAGTTCTACGCTCTCACAAAGACCGGCCGGAAACAGCTCCAGGTCAAGACCGAGAACTGGGAGCGCATCGCGGGCGTGATCGGCCGCGTGTTGCAACCGGCGGCGCGGAGGTAAGGCATGCCGACGTTTCTCCATGTGCTAGCAGCTCGGATTCGAGCCGTGTTTCGCTCTCGCGATCTCGAAGAGGAATTCGACCAGGAATTGGAAACCCACCTGACGATGGCGGCCGAGGACAAGATGCGCAACGGCATGACACCGGAGCAGGCGCGCCGGGCCGCCCGGGTGGAACTGGGAGGGGTGACGCAGCTGCGTGAGGCGAGCCGCGCGGCGCGCGGCTTCCCGTGGCTGAGCGGGTTCTGGCTGGACGTCAAGCTGGGCCTCCGCATGCTGCGCAAGTTCTGGGGGCTGACGCTGGTCGGTGGTCTGGCGATGACGGTCGCGATCGGAGCCGGTGCGGTCGTCTTCGCCGTGTCCGACCTGTTCTTCTGGGGCACGCTGCCGTTGGACGAAGGCGACCGGGTGGTCGCCCTGCAGACCTGGGACGACCGGGCGCACCGCAGACACACCACGTCCTGGTCCGACCTCGAGCGGTGGAGCGACACACCGCAGTCGTTGGAGGACGTCGGCGCGTTCCAAAACGTCGAACGCAATCTATTCACGGCAGACGGCCCGGCCGAGTCGGTGACCATCGCCGAGATGACCGCGTCCGGATTCCAGCTGGCGCGAGTGGCGCCGCTGCTTGGACGACCACTGCTCGAGGAGGACGCGCGCGACACGGCCAATCCGGTCGTGGTGATCGGCCACGACGTGTGGCAGTCGCAGTTCCTGGCCGACCCTGCGGTCGTTGGACAAACCCTCCGCTTCGGGGAGACGGTGCACACCGTCGTCGGTGTCATGCCGGAGGGCTTCAAGTTCCCGCTGAACCATCGTTTTTGGACGCCACTGCGGGCGGATCGATCGGACGATGTGCGGACCAACGGGCCGTTCGGGGCCGTCTTCGCCCGACTCGCGCCCGGGGCAACCATCGAGGGAGCACAGGCCGAGCTGACGACGCTCGGTCTGCTCGCCGAGCCGGAGACCGATGAACAGCTTCGGGCTCGCATCGTCCCCTACACATTCGCGTTCACCGGCGACCTCGAGCGGGGAGAGGCCCGCTGGCTGATCCGCATCATCTTGTTTCTCATTGCCCTGCTCCTCGTCCCACCCTGCGCCAACATCGCGATCCTGGTGTACGCCCGAACCGTCACGCGTCAAGAGGAGTTCGCAGCGCGCTACGCCCTCGGCGCCAGCCGTGGCCGAATCGTCGCGCAACTCTTTATCGAGGTGCTCGTGCTCGCCAGCGCCGCCGCAGGCCTGGCGCTCGTCATCACGCGTCTGGCGCTCATGCAGGCACGGGCCGTGATCCGCGTCGGCCTGACCGACGGGGCCCCGTTCTGGATGGACTTCAGGCTCTCGCCCACAACGGTCCTCTTCGCAGCTGCGCTCGCCCTGTTCGCCGCCACGGTCGCGGGCATCGTGCCGGCACTCAAGGCGACCGGTGGCCAGATGCAGTCCGGCCTCCGCGCATTGGGCGGCCGGAGCCGCGTGCAGCTCGGCGCGACCTGGACCACGCTGGTCGTGGCTCAGATCGCCCTCTCGCTGGCGGTGCTGCCAGCGGCGATCGAGATGGGTTGGGGGACGCTCCGTCCGGGCATCGTGGGACCCGGTTTCCCAGCCGAGCGCTACCTGACCGCACGGATCGCGGCCGAGTGGGAGCCGGCCGACACGGCATCCAAGAACGACCAACGCGCGTTCGCTTCGCGCTTCGGTGCCCTCCAGACTGAGCTCGTCCGACGACTGAAGGCCGAAGCCGGCGTGCTGGAGGTCACCGTGGCGGCGGCGGTTCCCGGCAAAGAGCCGTGGGTGGACGTCGAGGTCGATGGGATCCCGCTGCCAGCGGACAGCATCTTCGAAGGAAACACCATGGTCCGCGCCACGCAGGTGGATGACGCCTTCTTCGACGTATTCGAGGCGCCGCTCCTGACCGGCCGCGGGTTCGAGGCTGGCGACCTCGAGCCGGCGCGTGCCGCGGTGATCGTCGACCGGACTTTTGCACAACAGCTCCTGGGTGACCAGAATCCCCTGGGGCGCCGGGTCCGCTACGTGAGGCAGCGGGGCGCCCAGGCCCCGCCTACTTCTGAGCCTGGACGGTGGTACGAAATTGTCGGGGTTGTCGCCGACGTCCGGGCCAACGTCACACGAGGTACCCTCTATCATCCGATGGCGCCTGGACAGCGGCACCCGGCCAGCCTTGTCCTGCGTGTGGGGTCCACGCCGGCCACTGTGGCGCGCCGGCTCCGTGAGATTACGACGGCACTGGACCCGACCCTGCGTGTCGAGGAGGTCGTCGGGCTGGACGAGATCTACCGCCAGCAGGCCGTGGGAAACAATCTCGGCGCGTCCTCGCTGGCGGCCGTCACACTCAGCGTCCTTCTCCTCTCGGCAGGCGGCATGTACGCGCTGATGTCGTTCACCGTGAACCAACGTCGGCGAGAGATCGGGATCCGGTCGGCCCTGGGGGCGCAGCCGCACCGTCTGCTGGCAGGCATCTTCCGGCGAGCGTTGGTCCAGCTCGGCCTGGGCGCGGCCGGCGGTATCCTCTTCGCGCTCCTCCTCGATTCGTATCTGCCGATCGTCGAGGCGGGCGGGATGAACGTCCCGGGCGTCGTCCCCGGCGCGGCGGCGTTCATGGTGATGATCGGGCTGCTCGCCGCGGCCGGACCGGCGCAGCGCGGTCTCCGGATGGAACTGACCGAGGCGTTGCGCGACGGGTAGCGGACGGTCCGGACGGGTCGCCCCCATCCTGAGGATCTGCCCCACCTTGGGCTCGACCGCCCCGCGCACGCTAGAAGTAAAATTCCACTTCAAGAATCAGACCCGTGCGTGGATTACTGGAACACAGGGGCAGGTTGGACGGCAAATGCGTCTAACCTGCCAAGATGAGCCCACACAATGTGCCCCCCCCGTATGATCGGCGGTAGTGCAGGCAGGCCAAAATGCAAGGTCCGGCGTCAAACCCAGGCAGGAGGCCCACATGAATCTGACGGTTCGGCTCACGGTCGTGGCCCTCGTGCTCACAGCCGCCGCGTGCGCGATGCGCACGCAGATCTACACCCCCGGTGCTGACGTGACCGCTCCAGTGGTGGTGACGGAGCCGAGGCCCTACTACTCCGCAGAGGCGCAGCGGGCGAAGATCCAGGGGGCCGTCTGGCTCACTTGCGTGGTCCTCCCAGACGGCACGGTGGACGACGTCCAGGTCATCCGGTCGCTCGACACGGTCTACGGGCTGGACACCCAGGCGGTGGAGGCCCTCAAGCAGTGGACGTTTGAGCCCGGGACCAAAGATGGCGTCCCTGTGCCGGTGCGGGTAACTGCCGAGATGACTTTCAGGCTGGAGTAGCGCCGGGCGGCCTGCGGGGGGTATTGTCAAGTTGACAGAAATTAGAGTGATCGAGCCGCAAGATATTGTGGTCGGTTTCCGCCGTGGGCCGACATATTGGGCATGAGAACCGGCTTGATGCCACAACTTGACAGTGCCCTCGGGACCGCAGAGGAGAGAACATCAATGGACCGTTCCCAAACCGCGTTCACTGTGGTCGGCGTGTTGGCGGCCGGACTCGTGTGGGCGCCTGCCGCCAGCCTCGCTCAGCCCGCAGAGGCCGAGCCGTGGGTGTTGCCCCGCACGTCTGATGGTCGGCCGGACCTGCACGGGGTCTGGGCGAACAACACCGCGACGCCACTCGAGCGCCCAGAGTCGCTGGGCGATCAGGCCGTGTTGACGAACGAAGAATTGGCCCGGGTCAAGGCGCACTACGCGCAGCTCTTCGCCGGAGGGGAGAGTGACGCCGCGTTCGCCGACAGTGTCTTCACCGCGGCGCTCGGCGACCAGCAGACGTTCTCGTCGCGAGACGCCGCGACCGGCAACTACAACCAGTTCTGGCTCGTTGACCGCGAGTTCGATCATCGGACCTCGCTGGTGGTGGACCCACCGACCGGCCGGCTCCCACCCCTGACCCCGGCGGCACATCGGTTGACCGAAGCGCGTGCGGCGCATCTGGCGGCCAATCCCGCCTCGTCCTGGACCGACAGGCGACTCCAAGAGCGCTGTGTCACCTTCGGCATGCCGAACCTGTTCGCCGGCTACAACAGCTACTACCAGATCGTGCAGACCCCCGACCACGTGGTGTTCGTGCACGAGATGATTCACGACGCGCGCATCATCCCGATCGGCGAGGCGCCGCATGTCGACGACGCTATCCGGCAGTGGCACGGCGACGCGCGGGGGTACTGGGACGGCGACACGCTGGTGGTCGAAACCACGAACTTCTCGGCGCAGGCGGAGTCGCCGGCTGCGCTCTACCAGCGCACCCGGGGGTCGGCCGAGAAGCTCCGGCTGATCGAGCGTTTCACGCGCGTGGGTCCGGACACGCTCGAGTACGAGCTCACGGTCGACGACCCCGGCACGTACGCTGCGTCGTGGACCGCGATGATCCGGCTGACGCGCAGCGACGACCCGATCTTCGAATACGCGTGCCACGAAGGCAACATCGGGATGGCGGGCATGCTGGCAGGTCACCGCGCGGAGGAGCGCGAGGCCACCGGCCCACCGGCGGCGCGGTAGGCGCGTCACGTCGTGACCACGGCAGCCGATGCGCTCCAGGCTGGACAGGGCCCCTCCCTTGGCCGGTCTCGGCGCGCGACACCCACCGTCCAGAGCTGTCGCCGTGGGTGCGGTAGTCGCGGATGATCGCACGAATGTTGTGCAGCTTGTCGCGGGCCGAGACGAAGCGCACAGCCTGAGACTCGCGGGCGAGTCGCTCGAGATACAGCTGTTTCCGGCGCCGCCAGGGCGGCTTGGGGACGACGTCGGTGTCTGAACAGCCGTCCACGAGCGCACGGAAGGTCTGACAAGGGGCGAAACTGCGGATCTCATTCGCTGGGCGGAGGCAGATTCTGCGTACTTCCCCCCGGAAACTGAGGCATACGGTCCAGACACCGTTGGCATGGTCTTCGCGATGATCGGGAATACAGCGAGAAGGGCCAGGCGCTGCCGTATGGCACCAGACCGTGATCGGCGGCGACACGGCGGTGTTGATCAGATCGACTTCCACAGTGTGATAACATATTTTTATAGAGTGTTATCATGATACGAACTCAGATTAGCCTGACCGAACAGGAGTACAAGGCGGCCAAAGGGGAAGCCCGTCGCCTCGGAATCTCGCTGGCCGAGCTGCTCCGGCGGTCGTTGCGCGGCATGCTGCCGGTCAGTGACGAGCCGCCGTGGATGCGCTACGCCGGCATGGTCGAGTCGGGAGACCCGCAGTCCAGCCAGCGGATCGACGATCTCGTGTATGGCCAGAAAGACTGAGGCTGGGCGGGCCGCCTACGTCGACACGTCGGCGTTCATTGCCCTGGCCGATCGGTCGGACACGTACCATGTGCTGTTTCGCCGCCTCTTCAGCGAGCCACCGCGGTTGATGACGACGAGCCTGGTGATGGCCGAGGGCCACGGGTGGTTTCTGAAACGCTACGATCGGACCCGCGCCCTGCAGTTTCTGGCGATGGTCGACGTGATGACGCCGCTGACGGTCGAGGCGGTCGGGCCAAAGGAGCTGGCGGCTGCCGGGGACGTGCTCCGCCGTTACGCCGATCAGGACCTCACGCTCGCCGACGCCGCCGGTCTGCATTTGATGCACGCGCGTCGCATCCCCGAATGCTGGTCGACCGACCGTCACCTGGGGCTGACCGGGGTCCCGCTAGTCATTCACCAGCATTGACCTTACCTTACGGTGCGGATGAGAGACGCCGCCCGTGGGAAGGTTGAACGCCCGCCCCGATGCCGACGAGCCTTCCGATTGAGGAGATCCTGGCCGGGTCGGCCCCACCGGCACATGTGGAGGAGATCGGCCGCTCGCGCGACGGCCGGCCGATCGGCGCGTGGCGCGGAGGTCGGGGACCGCTCTCGGTCAGCCTCGTGGCCGGCTGCCACGCCGACGAACCCGTGGGGCCGGCCACCCTCCGAGGGCTGGCCGGGTGGCTGGCGACGCGTCCCGAGCACGACCCGGCGGTGGCCGAGGTGCGCTGGTCGATCGTGCCCCACGCCAACCCCGACGGCGAGGCCGTCAACGCCGTTTGGGCCACGCGCACGCGTGACGTGGTCGATTACCAGGGCGCCGCCGACCGCGGCTTCGATCTGGCTGCCTACTCGGCCGGCGTCGTCCGCGAGCTGCCGGGTGACGACGTCGAGTTCGGCTTCCCACGCTCGGCCCGAGACCGCGAGGCGCGGCCCGAGAACCGCGCGATCGCGGGCTTCCTGGCCGGCGGCGCGCCGTACGCCGTGCACGGCTCGCTGCACGGCATCGCCTTCTCGCCAGGACCGTGGTTCCTCATCGAAGCGGGGTGGGCAGACCGCACGACGGCGATGCGAGCGCGGCTCCGCGAACGGGTCCGGGAGATGGACTATCTCCTGTTCGACCCGGACCGCGGTGGCGAGAAGGGCTTCACCCGGATCGATGAGGGCTTCACCACCCGGCCCGACTCGGGCGCCATGCGCCGTCACTTCCTCGACCGTGGCGACCCCGAGACCGCCGCCCTGTTCCGGCCCAGCTCGATGGAGCACGTGCGCTCGCTTGGCGGCGACCCACTGACCTTTGTCTCTGAGATGCCGCTCTTCCTGCTGCCGCCGCCGGGCGCCCGTAACGACGTTCCCGACCCCGCAACCGGGACCGCGGGCCGAGTCGCCTTCCACCGCTGGCTGGCGGACCTGCTGGCCGACCGCTCGGCCGCCGAGGTGGCCCGTGTCGCCGCCCGCCACGGGATCCGGCCGATGCCGATCCGCGATCAGGCGCGGCTGCAGCTCGAGTTCCTGGACGCCGTGCTCGCCGCCGCCCAGACCGCCTCCTCGATATAATCTCAGATTCGGGTCGGTCCCTCTTGCGGAGCTCTGACATGATTCGCTACACACACCGCTGGTTGTTCGGATTCGTCGTGGTGGGACTCTCGTGTGCGCCTCTCGCCTCGGCGCAGACGATCGATGTGACGTCGGCGAACATCGAGGAGCTCAACCGGGCCTTCGACGCTGGTACGTTGACGTCGGAACGGCTCGTTGGGTTGTACCTCGCTCGCATCGAGGCCTATGACAAGGCCGGACCGAACCTGAACGCCGTTCTCACCCTGAATCCCCACGCCCGCGAAAGGGCCCGCGCGCTCGACGCGGAGCGACGGTCGACCGGGCCACGCTCCCCGCTGCACGGCATCCCCATTGTCCTCAAGGACAACATCGACACGGCCGATCTGCCGACGACGGCCGGCTCCAGCCTGCTGGCAGGGTCTCTCCCGGCGGATGATGCCTTCCTCGTCCGCAAGCTGCGCGAGGCCGGGGCCATCGTCCTCGCCAAACTCAACATGAGCGAGTTCGCGTCCGGCGGCGCGATCAGCTCGCTCGGGGGACCGACCCGTAATCCGCACGACCTGGTCCGCTCGCCCGCTGGGTCGTCCGGTGGTACAGGCGCATCGATCGCTGCGGCCTTCGCGCAAGTCGGCCTGGGTACCGACACCGGCGGTTCAATCCGGGGACCGTCAACCGCGAACGGAATCGTTGGGCTCAAACCCACGCACGGCCTCATCGGCCGTGACGGCATCATCCCGCTCGCCCTGTCGTTCGATACGGTTGGTCCGATGGCTCGACACGTCTACGACGTGGCGGTCGCGCTGGGCGTGATGACCGGGATCGACCCGGCCGATGATGCCACCTTGAAGAGCGAAGGACGGTTCGAGACGGACTACACCCAGTATCTCGACGCGGACGCGCTCGACGGCGCCCGGCTCGGGATTGCTCGTGATTTTCTGGGTCAAGATGCCGACGTGGACTGGGTCATCGAGGCGTCACTCGAGGTGATGCGTGACGCTGGTGCGACGGTCGTCGACGTGCATCTGCCCGCATGGCTGCTTCGAGCAAGCCCTGATTTCTACACAACGGTCCGTCACCGCGAATTTCGCGCACAGATCCGCGACTACCTGGCGACGCTGAAGCCTGGTTTTGCCAAGAACCTGGCCGAGTTGGTGGAACAGTCAGTGCGACTGACGGCTCCAATCGACCGCGCCCAGCCGAATCCGGGCCGATGGCGTCTGTTCCAGCGGGAGGAGGACAGCGGCACGCTGTCCGACTACGAGTATCTGGCCGTGCTCGAGTATGGATTGCCCATGGTACGCACGATCATCGAGGGCCTCATGGAGTCCGAAGACCTGGATGCGATTGTCTACCCCACATCGCCGCGTCGTCCGGCTCGGGTCGATGTCGACTCGCGGCCTTCCGGTGGGGGACCACGCTACTCGCCCTCCAGATACGCCAATCTGACGGGTTTCCCGGACCTCATCGTGCCGGCCGGCTTTACCGGCAACGGGCTCCCGGTCGGGATCTCCTTTCTGGGCCGGGCCTTCGATGAACCGCGGCTGCTGGCATTGGGCTACGCGTTCGAACAGCTCTCCAAGGCGCGTCGCCTCCCAGTCAACACGCCGCCGCTGGAGCAATAGAAGGCAGAGACATTGCATTTCCAGGTCGTCGGACCACTCCGGGATGTCGAAACCATTGCCGTTGGGGGACGAATTCGAGACATCATGCGTCTCCTGGACTGAAGACCATGGAGAAATCTCGAGGTACGAAGAGTTTTGTTCTGTGCATCGAAAACACGGAGTGCGACGACCTGGACAAAGGGAAGGTCTATTCGTTGTTGCGGGCGAAGCCGGCGGCGAAGGTCTCGTAGCGGCCGGTGAACCCGCCGTCGGCCCGAGGGGCGAACGCGACCTCTAGATCAGCCGCAGTAATTCGTCGGCGGTCAGCCGCGCGTGCTTGAGGATGTGGGCAAGCGTAGACCGCTTGACGGGAAGATAGGCCGGCACGGTGAGCATGAGCATCTCACCCGGCAGATGCTTCTGGAGCCGATGTGGCTGCCTCGTTGGCGGACAACCACCCACCCGTCACGACGCAGTGCAGAGAGAATCGTAGGGTAGTCGAGCGATGGGACTTTGGTCACACGACCAGCTCATGAACCTCCAGGCCTTCTCGCCCCGCAAGATCGTCGTCGATCGGTGCGAGGTAGAGCTCGACCGCCTCTCGAATGTTGGCCATCGCGTCGTCTGTGGTCTCTCCCTCGCTGATGCATCCAGGAAGAGTGGGCACGTACGCTGTAAAGCCGCCCTCGGCGCTCGGTTCCAGAACGATCTTGAGCTTCATGTCCGTCGTCTCCGGTGTCCACATCGAGTAAAGCTGTCTGGGGACCGCCTCAGGCCGGCGGCTGAGCCAAGATCGAGGCCGGACTGGCGCAACTCGACCGCGGGGAGGGCATTCCGCACGACGAGGTCAGGCGCCGGCGCTCAGCCTGAACAGCCCCTCTGATGGCAGCTCGGCATTCGCGTCCTCGTTTGTGCCACCGACGTTCCGGAGCCTACGCGCAGGAGATCCCATGAGCAGGAAAGCAGAAGACATGGGCCAGCCCGGCGAAACCGACGACCCGACCCCGGCCCTCGGCCGCATCGACCGCTACCTGCTGTCGCTCCCCGAGCGCACAGTGCGCTCCGCTACCGCCGCCTCCGCGGGTCTTCTCCGCGAGCTTGGCGACGTCGCGCTGCCCGCCGCGGTCCGTCGTACCCACCTCTACCGCAACATGGTCGAGGGGACGCTGCGCTTTCTGATCGAGACGGTGGGGGAGGTGGAGGGGGCGTACCCCGAGCAGGGGCAGCTCGCTCCGGACTTCGCGTTGCGCCGGGCGGCGGGGAACGGCATCGAGATGGCCGGCATCCTGGCGTTCCGGGCGTCGCCGGTCTGGGTGATGGCGGCGCTGGCCGATGTCTCCGGCGCCGGGCGTAAGCTGATCCGGGAGATTGCCGGCGCTCTCAAAGAGGAAGGGCTGCTCGATCCCGACACCGAGTTCGAGACGCTGGACCACATCCTGACCGGCCTCGAGGATGCCTCCGGCCGGGTTGCCGACGCCGTGAACACGCCGCCGCTGGACGTGGCCGGCCTGCGCAAGGAGTGGAACGAGATTCAGAAGCGCGTGCGCAGGATTCCACCCTCGCGACTCCCCACCGCCGAGCGTCTGTGGGATGGATGGCGGGATCTGCGGGCCGAGGCCGCGGCGCAGGAGCGCTCGGTGTTCCAGCTGTCGTCCCTGATGGCGGTGTCGGCGCTGGGTTCGTTGCCCGACGGCGCGCGCTGGCTGTCCCGCAGCGCCGCCACCGCGGCGAAGAGCACCGGTGCGATGTTCGCCGGCCCGCTCCTCGATCACTACCGGGACACGCTGAGGGCGATCCACCGGGAGGGCGTCGTTTCCTACTGGAGCCGCCAGTTCGGGCCCTATCTGCGCGCTGCCGCCGCACAGTTCTCCCCGGGGCGGCGCTCCTTGACCGAGCGGCTCCTGGACCGGGTGAAGAAAAGTGCGGGGGAGCGCTGATCCTCGAGATGCGTATGCGCTTCTACGGGCAATCCATGCAGAACGGAACTCCTCCGGTGGCGATTCTTGCGCGGTGGTCGCCAACTGGCTTGACGTTCGGCCCAGCGGAGAACGGGCCGCCGGCCATGTCACAATGAGGCAGACTCGAGTCGGTCTCTCATCCGAGGTGTCGAGCTAGTGCGAAGTCCGAGGTGGTTACAGTTCGTGGTCGGGACGCTGGCGGTCCTGACCATCGCCTCGGCGGCGCTCGCACAGTGGGGATACAGGAGTTCCCGCTATCCCCCTCGGCTGAAGCCGGCCGCGCAGCACGACGACGGGTTCTCGTTCTGCCGACTCATGTATCAGAGCGGCAAGTGGGGCCGCGGACGCTGGTCGACCGACTACCCGTTCGCCGACATCAACTTCATGGTCCGGCTGTCCGAGCTGACCTCCACCCGCGTCAACTTCGACGCCCGCGGCGAGCCGAACCACTGGGTGGTGCCGGTCACCGACGACGCGCTGTTCAGCTGTCCATTCGTCGCGGCCTCGGCGGTGGGCACGATGGTGCTGTCGCAGGACGAGGTGTTGCGGCTACGGGAGTACTTGCTGAAGGGCGGGTTCCTGTGGGTCGACGACTTCTGGGGCTCGCTCGAGTGGGAGCAGTGGGAGGCGGAGATCGGCAAGGTGTTGCCACCCGCGCAATACCCCATCATCGACCTCCCGCTCGAGCATCCGCTGTTCCATGGGCTGTTCTACATCTGGGAGATTCCGCAGATCTCCAACATCGGCTTCTGGCGGCGCACCGGCGGGACCTCCGAGCGAGGCGCGGACAGCGCCGTGCCACATTTTCGGGTCATCATGGACGAGGAGGGTCGCATCATGGTGGCGATGACTCACAACACCGACATCCAGGATGCGTGGGAGCGAGAGGGTGAGGACCAAGGGTTCTTCGAGCAGTTCTCGCCCGATGGCTATGCGCTCGGCGTCAACGTGGTGCTGCACGCCATGACGCACTAGCCGCCCTTGGTGAAAGTCCCACTGCATTCGACCGGCGCTGCATCCCGCCTGGCTGCGTTGCTTCTCGGTCACATACTGCCGGTATTTTCCGTCGTCGCGCCTTGTCAGACAGGCGCATCACCGGTCTCGGTGCGACGCGGGACTTTCACCACGGACTGCTAGGCCGCTGACACGTAGGCTCCGGCTATTCCCTCTCCCCGCTGTACACGATCCTCCACACCTTGCCCCCCACGTCGGCGGTGACATAGAGCGACCCGTCGGGGCCCTGGGCGATGCCGACGGGACGCTGGACGGCGTCCTGCGGAGACAGCAAGGGGGAGGTGAGGGCGAAGCCGGCCGCGAAGGTCTCGTAGCGGCCGGTGAACTCGCCGTCCGCCCGGGGAGCGAACGCGACCTGATAGCCGCCCTGCTCGAGTGGGGCGCGGTTCCACGAGCCGTGAAACACCACGAAGACGCCGTCTCGGAAGCGTGCCGGATACTGCTGGCCGTCGTAGAACAGCAGGTCGTTCGGCGCCCAGTGCGCCGGAAATGCGACCAGCGGCTGTCCGACGTCGGCACACCGGCCCACCTCGCGTCCGTCGCCCCCGTATTCCGGCGCCAGCACCATCTTGCCCTGGAACCGGTCGTGGTAGCAGTACGGCCAGCCGAAGTCGGTGCCGGCCGTCAGCCTGAACAGCTCCTCTGACGGCAGCTCGGCATTCGCGTCCTCGTTGTAGTGGTCGGGCCAGAGCGTGTTCACCGCGTCGCGGCCGTGCTGCGCCGCGTAGATCGCCTGGGTGGCGGGGTCCCAGCCGATCGCGACGATGTTCCGGGTGCCGGTCACGAACTGGTGGCCGTCGGCCTCTTGGGTTTGACCGGCGCGGTTGGCGTCGAAACGCCACACGCTGGCCTGACGCACGCGTTGGAGGCACGGCTCCTGCCCCGGCGATCCTGGTCGGCGGTTCTCCATGCAGACGTTGGACGGCGCGCCGACGTTCACATAGAGGTTGTCGGACTCGTCGAACGCGAACGCCTTGGCCGCGTGACCACGCTGCTCGGGGAACCCGGACACGATCAGCTCCGGCTCGCCCCGCGGCACGAGCTCGCCCGGTGTCATCCGATATCGATACACCTCGGTGGTCGTCGAGAGATACAGATAGTCGCCGCGGAGCTGGAGACCCGTGCCGTAGTGGTCGGAGAAGCGCTGGACGACCTCGGCGCGGCCATCCCCGTCGGCATCCCGGAGCGCGACCACCCCGCCACCGGGCGGGTTCGGGTCGCCGCCGCGCGAGCCTCGCAGGTGAACGTAGATGTCGCCGTCGGCGGTGACATCCAGGTGCCTGGCGCCCTCGAGCCCGTCGGCGACGACGAGGGCGCAGAACCCCGCTGGCAGAATGAGACCGCCGTTATCAGGGTCGCATGCCGGCAGCCCGCGCGAGGTCTGTGCCTCGGCGGGCGCCGGAACGAGGACGAACCCAATCACGGCCAGGACGAGCGACGCACACAGCACACCGCCGAGCTTGCAGACAGTCATGGAAATCTCCTTCGAGAACGATGAAACCGAGACCCTATTCTACGCTGGACGGCGCGGATGACCCACACGGTAGCTGGACTGATTCTATTGGGGTATGAGATCGCCAGGGCGCGACGCGACCGCGGGGAACATCTTGAGCACTTTGCGGTCGAAAGTCGCCAGGGGAAGCTCTTGGCGAACCGCCAACTCGACAAACAGCGTGTCGTGGACAGCAACGCCGGAACTCACGGCGCGGACAAGGGCACCCTGCCACAGGGTGCGACTCGGAACCGAGTGAATCCCAAGCCGTGCGGCCAGGCCCAGGCGCTTCGGACCCTCCTCTGGCGTCAGCACGCCCTGCCGAATCGCCATCCAGACAACGCTCGCCAGTGCCGCCTCCCACACCGCGGGAGCCAGGCCCTGGCTCACCTCAGACATGAACCGGCGCGACTCCGCGACAAAGCGCTCGGCGAGGAAAGTGCGGAGGATGTCACGACCCTCCTGCTCTATCGAACGCTTGTTGCGGCGCGCAAACGATTTCAGGGTCTTGACGGTCTCCGCGGGGACGTTCCGAATTGTCAGGGTGGTGAATTCCTCCGATGCTAGCACCATGCTAGCATCGACGGGTACCGGTTTGACCAGCAAGGGCCAGACTGTTGGCGGTCACGTGACCGTGCGCAAGTCTCGACGGGGAAGAGGACGTGGCACGATCGAAATGTGAGGCGTCAGCATGGCTGTGAAGATCACAAGGCTGCCCCGGCCGGCCAGCCCCACCATCGATCAGGTGTTCGATCGGTTCCTGGACGAACAGCGGAGGCGGCTGAGGTCACGGACGCTGTCGAAGTACGAGGATGTGCTGGGCTTGCTGTCGACCTATCTGAACGGGTACGCATACCAGGGCCTGCCGACAGCTGAAGCCGCCCTGTTCGACAGGTACTACGACGCACAGGGGGACGAGCACCTGGAATTCTGCCAACTCTTCGGGCCGGACAAGATCGTCGCGAACTTGGGGGGATTCCTCGGGTATTTCATGATCCGCAAGGTCTGGGTCGGGCAGGAACTCAAGCGGGCGGCGGGCACGGTCACGAAGAAGCTCTCCACGTGGCTCGCCGCGCAGGGGTACGTCGCCGAGCACGAAGCCCAGGAGGGGGCGGATCTGGGCGGAGAGGCGGCCCGGAATCTGCCCAAAGCC
>SMUY01027506.1_pt1 | contig 17117 bp, 15 predicted proteins | sample 2456441 | NCBI WGS metagenome assembly SMUY01 (sample SAMN11095931, study PRJNA526329) | marine sediment metagenome | biome: Marine sediment; feature: Surficial sediment; material: Deep marine sediment; isolation source: Hadal surficial sediment | place: Pacific Ocean | collected 2014-11 | depth...
CCGTGCGTCCCGCCATCACGTTGGTGTCGACGTAGACCGGATAGGTCGGGTCGGTTACCGCGATGCGGCAGTCCTGTCCGAAAATCTCCTGGATGTTACCACTGTCCTGCTTGCTGCCATCCGAGACGAAGACCTCGTCGGTCGAGATCTCGACGCTGCGGGCCCGAAAGTCGTGCTCGACAATCGGCTCCAAGAGGAAGTCGTAGCCGTTCTCCGGACCGTAGCCGTGGAAGCCGGCGGCGGTTCCCATTTCATCGACGGCCACGTGCATGGCTTCGACCACGGCCGGAGCCAACGGAAGCGTCACGTCCCCAATCCCGAGCCGGATGATCGGCGCGTTGGGGTTCGCTTCGCTGAACGCCTTCACCCGCCGTCCGATCTCGGGAAAGAGGTATCCGGCCTGCAGCTTCCGGAAATTCTCGTTGATGTGTGCCATCGCGCAGGAACATAGCGCCTCGGCTCGACGTAGGGATGCCCTAGGGGCCGATCAGGACGCCGGGATTGAGCACTCCCGACGGATCGAGTTCCGCCTTGGCTGCCTTCAGCACGCGGGCGAAGCCGTCGGGGCGTTGCTGGTCGTACCAGGGGCGGTGGTCGCGACCGACCGCGTGATGGTGGGTGATGGAGCCTCCCTCGCGTTGCAGGGCTTCGCTGGCCGCGGTCTTGATCTCCGCCCACTGGTCGAGGAGGCCGTCGCGTCGGCCGGGTCCGATCACGGTGAAGTACGGAGCCGGTCCGTCGGGGTAGATGTGGGTGAAGCGACAGGACACGCTGCCGGCCCCGGCGACCCGCTTGAGTGCATCGCTCGTCGCCGCCGTGACGGCGGCGTGGAACTCCTCGAATCGATCCCACGTGATGGAGGTCTCGAAGGTTTCGGTGATGTAACCGGCCCGCACCAGCACATCGCGCAGGTAGGGGGCATTGAGGAACGACTTGCGCCAGGCGCCGGCGGCGCCTTCCCGGGTCGCCCCCTCGTCGGTTCGCGTCTTCCCGGCGCCTTCCGGCACGACGCCGCCGCCGTCGCGGCAGCATTCCAGCGCCCGCTTCATCCAGTCGTCGAGCGGATGATCGGCCGACTCGAATCCGATCACGAGGATTGATGCATCGCCCGTCCCCGCACCCGAGGTAAGCGCCTCTCCCGCATCGAGAAGCCGGCAGTTGGTCGGAAACAATCCGGTCTGCGAGAGCGTGCGAACCACCCTCGCTCCGCGCAAGAAGCCGTCGTCGCCTTCGAAGCGCACAGACGCGGAAGCCCGGAAGCTCGGCCGGTCCTGCAGACGCATCCAGGCCTCGGTGATGATTCCCAGGATGCCCTCGGAGCCGATCATCATGCGGTCAGGGCTCGGACCCGCACCGGAGCCCGGAAGCCTGCGACTCTCGATCACCCCCGTGGGCGTGAGGGTGCGCAGCGATTCGACGAAGTCGTCGATGTGGGTGTAGAGCGTGGCGTAGTGGCCGCCCGAGCGCGTGGCGATCCAGCCACCCAGAGTCGAGAATTCGAACGACTGGGGGAAGTGTCGCAGGGTCAGACCGACGGGGCGCAACTGATTCTCCAGCGCCGGCCCGAAGATGCCGGCCTGGATGCGCGCCGCCCGCGAGGTTCGATCAATTTCGAGAACCCGGTCGAGCCGGCCGAGATCGATCGAGATCGCTCCTGCAAAGCCGTCCCCGACCCGGGCCTCGACGCCTCCACAGACGCTGGTGCCGCCACCGTATGGAATTGCGGCGACGCCCGCTTGGTTGCACCAGTCGAGGAGCGCCGCGATTTCCTCTTCGCCGGTCGGAAACGCGACGAAGTCCGGCGCGCAGTCGAAGTCTCCGCGGACGCCGCGAACGATGTCACGAAACGACTTGCCGTAGGTGTGTCCAGCCCGATCGAACGGCTGCTGGCTGCAGATCCCGGCCAGTGCGCTCGGTGGCGAGATGCGCGGCTTCGGCAGCACGATGTCTTCGATGCGGGGCTCGGGAGCCACATGGACTTCGTCGATGCCGAAGCGCTCGGCCAGCATCCGGCCGATGCCACGGGCCTGCTCGTCGTTGGGACCTTCGCCCTCGTTTCCCCATCCCCAGAATTTTCGGCGTTTCATCTATGCCTGCCCGGGTGCGAGGACCTCGAGGATGCGTTCGTCCGGGCCCATCTCTCCATCCGGCCGCAAGGCTTGGATGCAGACGTGGTCGGCACCGGCATCGTGGTGCTCCTGGATTCGCTTCTGGATGGCCTTCTCGTCGCCCCACGCGATGATACGGTCGATCAAGCGGTCCGAGCCGCCAGACTGGAAGTCCGCGTCGTCGAAGCCCAGCCACTTCAGGCTGTTCAGGTAGTTCGGAAGGTTCAGGTAGATCGCCATCGACTTCCGAGCCACGGTGCGCGCATTCGACGCGTTGGTCTCCAGCAACACCTTCTGCTCCGGGCACAACCAACGGTCCGGCCCCAGGATCTCGCGTGCACGTTCCGTGTGTTCCGGAGGCACGAAGTATGGGTGGGCTCCCTGGCTGCGTTCCGCGGCCAGAGCCAGCATCCGTGGGCGCAGCGCGGCGAGCACGATCGGCGGCGCGTCTTTGCTGCGCGGTCCCAGGTAGGTCGCTTTCTCCATCGTGTCGAGATAGTTGCGCATGGTCGTGACCGGCTTGCCGTAGTCGTGGCCCCGGACTCCCGTCACCATCGGAGCGTGTGAGACGCCGAGGCCCAGCAGGAAACGGCCGCCCGAAAGCTCCGCCAGCGTTTGTTGACTGGCGTTCATCGTCATGGCATCGCGTGCATAGATGCTGGCGATGCCGGTGGCGAGCTGAAGCCGTTCCGTGTTGGCAGCAATGTGCGCCAGCAGAGTGAAGGGATCCCGCCCCACGGCTTCCGGAACCCAGAGAGTCGAGTAGCCCCACGCTTCGAGTCGTTGCGCGAAGTCGACGGCGTCGCGTGCTCCGAGGGAATCGAGCCAGGTCCACACACCCAAGCGACCGGGTTTCATGTCCGCTCCTCCGGCCCCACCGCCAGCGGGCGCTGTGGTTGCGGGGGGCATCGGAGTACTCTACCTGATCGGGCGAATGCGATGGCGAGGTGGACCGATTGCGGGGGTTCTGGCAGTCGTGGGAATCGCGGCGGCAGCTGCGGGTTGGTGGATCACGGATCGGCTCGAAGAGGACAACGACTTCTGCAACGCCTGCCATCTGAGCGCGGAACTCCCCCTGCATATCGACATCCGTCGCGACTTCGATGCCATGCCGGCCAGGAGCCTGTCCGCCGCCCACGCCCGTTCGGTGCACCAGGTCGCGAGTCACCGGGAAGATCGCGATTTTCGCTGTATCGATTGTCACCGCGGGTCGGATTGGGTTGGACGTGTGCGTGTCAAGGTGCTCGCCGCGAAAGACGCGTTCTGGTATGCCGTTGGCCGTTTCGACGAGCCGACGCAGATGCGCTGGCCCCTCTGGGACGGGGACTGCACACAGTGTCACGCCAGCTTCGGTGAGACTGAGCCTGAGGCCTGGGAGAATCCGAGATTCCATCAGCTCGCAGTCCACAACGCCGCGCTCGGTGTAGACTGCGTCGAATGTCATCAGGTTCACGCCGTCACCCAGGAACGGGGAGGCGCACGCGACACGCACTTCCTGGTGGCGGCCCATGTGAGGTCGCAATGTTCCCGTTGTCACCCCGAATTCGAGGAGGGCTCGTGATGAAGCTTCGCAACTGGGTCGTCGTCGCTGTTGCGATCGGTTGCTCCATCGATGCCACTGCCTACCCGGGAGGCACCCCGAGCTACCAGACGGATGCGGCGCCGTTCTGCGCCGGTTGCCACTCGTCCCGGAACGCGGAGATGCTCGAGGGTGGGGGAGAGCGCGCCCAAAAGGAAGTGGCCGAGCGCAAGCACATCGCCTTGATCCTGGCCGGACAGAAGGGCTATGCGAAGCTGACCGAGCCGGATCGTCTGACCCTGGCCTCGCAGGTTCGCGCCCTGGACGACGCGTCCACGGTGAGCCTGGAGGTGCCCAGCCACGTGGTCGCCGGCTCGACCTTTTCTGTCACGGTCCGGGTGACGGGCGGAGCGGGTCCCGTGGTGGGCATCGCGCTGGTGGACCGCGCCCACCGCTGGTACGCGCGCCCGGCCGCGTCGGTGGGCTGGAGCGTCGCCGAACCGCCCCAGATCGTCGGTCAGGATGGTCGACTCCAGACCGAATGGCTCGCAAAGCGTCCCGAAGCCGCCGGTCGAAACCTCTCGTACGTCAACATCACCGGCATCTCGTCGGATTCGTCCACCGAGGACTGGGCCAATGCGAATGTCACGTTCACGTTGAAGGCGCCGCAGTCGCCGGGGACCTATCCGCTGGCCGCCGTCTATCTCTACGGCACCGAAAAGTCGACTGTGCTCGGATACACGACCAATCCGATCGGATGGAAGGAAGTGCGCGGTGGCCTCGGTGGAGGTTCGGGACGCGTTCTCTTCACGGACGTGAGCAACGTGGAAGTGATCCAGGCAGCGTCTCCGGCGCCGATCCGTACCACGCCCGTCGCTCCCGAAAGAGAAGCCGCTCCCGATGCCGCGTCTCCGGCGCCGACTCCCTAGTCCATCCGGCGGAATTCGCCAGCGTTGAGCTTCCGCATGTAGGTGTCGAGGTCGGCCTTGACCTTGCCCGACAGCAGCATGACGCCGATCAGGTTCGGGAACGCCATGCCCAGGATCATCATGTCGCCGAAGTTCACCACCGCTTCGGCGGCGAAGATCGCGCCGAGCCAGGTGCAGATCAGGAAGACGACCTTGAAGCCCAGGATCGACCGAACCCCGAAGAGCCGGACCCAGCACTGCTCGCCGTAGTAGCTCCATGAGATCATGGTGCTGAAGGCGAACAGCGCCGCCGTGATCGAGAGCACCACCGGGAACCAGGGAAAGACAGTGGCGAACGCTGTGGACGTCATCTCGATGCCCTTGCCCGCGTTCGGGTCCGACCAGGCGCCGGTCACGACGATCACGAGTCCCGTCATGGTGCAGACGATGATGGTGTCCACGAAGGGCTCGAGCAGGGACACCATGCCCTCGCGCACGGGCTCGTGGGTGCGCGCCGCCGCGTGGGCGATCGCCGCCGAGCCGCAACCCGCTTCGTTGCTGAAGGCCGCCCGGCGGAAGCCCTGGATCAGGACGCCGACGAGTCCGCCGATGCCCGCCTGCATGCTGAAGGCCTCGCCGATGATGGTTCCTAGACCTGTCGGGATTTGTTCCGCGTGGGTCAGCAGGATGGCAAAGCCGCAGAGGATGTAGACCGTGCACATCAAGGGCACGATGGTCGACGCGACTTCGCCGATCCGCTTGATGCCACCCACGATTACGAGACCGACGAGCAGGGCCATCACGCCGCCGAACAAGATGGAGCCGGCCGTGTTGTCGAGGATCGGCAGCACCGAAGCCGCCTGGGCGTAGGCCTGATTCGCCTGGTACATGTTCCCGCCGCCCAGGCTGCCGCCGATGCACATCACGGCGAACAGGGGCGCCAGCACACTGCCGAGCCGAGGCCAGCCGACCTCCGCCAGTCCATCCTTCAGGTAGTGCATGGGCCCACCGGAAACGTGACCGTCGGACCGGATGATCTTGTACTTCTGGCCGAGTGTGCACTCGGCGAACTTGGTGCTCATGCCGAGGAAGCCGGCCAGCACCATCCAGAATACGGCGCCGGGTCCGCCGATTCCCACGGCGAAGGCCACGCCCGCGATGTTGCCCAGACCCACGGTCGCCGAGAGGGCCGCCGACAGCGCCTGGAAGTGGGAGATTTCGCCAGGCTCGTCGGGGCCTGTGTAGCGACCGCGTACGCAGTCCACGGCGTGCCGGAAGCCGCGGAAATTCACGAATCGGAAGCGAAGGGTGAAGTAGAGCGCGGCGATGATCAGCCACACGACCACCAGCGGGAGCTTGAGGTCGTCGGTCCAGAAGGCGGCGTCGAAGAAGATCACCGCATCGAGGCTCTCCACCACCCAGCGGGTGAAGAAGTCCTCGAGTCGCCCGAGAAAGCCGCTGCCTTCTGCCACCCACCCCCCTCACCCGTTCTGGACGGGCCGGACGTCCGGCCCACAGCTGTCCGGCCAGAGAAGCCTGGCCGGGGAGTCCGGCCGGGGGGTGGGCCGGGCGCCCTTCGAGCCGGTAGGATACGCCCTTCGCGTCCCGGCCGCGAAGCCCCGAGAGCCGACAAGGAGACTCCCCATGCGAGAAGCCGTGATCGTTGCGAGCGCCCGGACCCCCCTGGGCAAGTCGAATCGCGGGTCCTTCAACCTCACCCGGCCGGACGATCTGGCCGGACACGCCATCAAGAGCGCCCTGGCCCAGGTCCCCCAGCTCGATTCCGAAGAGATCGAGGACGTGATCATGGGCTGCGGCCTGCCCGAAGGGCCGTCGGGGCACAACGTCGGCCGCGTGGCCGCGCTGTCGGCCGGTCTGTCCACGAAGATCCCGGGCGTCACCGTCAATCGCTACTGCTCTTCGGGACTCCAGGCCATTGCCATGGCCGCACACCGTGTGCTCTCGGACGAGTGCGACGTCGTGATCGGGGGCGGCACCGAGTCGATCACCCTGGTCCAGAACGACAAGATGCGTTTCGCCGATCTGGTGAACCCGATCATCAATGAGAAGCTTCCCGGTCTCTACATGGGAATGGGCTTCACGGCCGAGGTCGTGGCCGAGCGTTACAAGGTCTCGCGGCAGGACCAGGACGCCTACGCCGTGCTGTCCCAGGAGCGCGTCGCCAAGGGCCAGGAAGAAGGCTGGTTCGACGACTGCATCGCGCCCATGACCGTGAACCGGATGGTCAAGCAGGCTGACGGTGAGATGAAGCTCGAAGAGGCCTTCACCCTCACGAAGGATGAGTGCAACCGGCCGGGGACGACGCTCGAAGCTCTGACGAAGCTGAAGCCTTCGTTCAAGCCCGACGGCAGCGTGACCGCTGGCAACGCCTCCCAGCTCTCGGACGGTGCCTCGGCCACGATCGTGATGTCGGCTGAGCGCGCCAAGCAGCTCGGTATCGAGCCGCTCGGCATCTACCGCGGCTTCCAGGTGGCCGGCTGCAATCCCGACGAGATGGGGATCGGCCCGGTCTTCGCCGTGCCGAAGCTGCTGAAGAAGGCCGGCATCAGCATGGATGACATCGACATCGTCGAGCTGAACGAAGCGTTCGCCTCGCAGCTGCTCTACTGCCAGCGCGAGCTCGAGATACCCGACGAGAAGCTGAACCCGCTGGGCGGTTCGATCTCGATCGGCCACCCCTACGGCATGACGGGCTCGCGCATGACGGGTCAGCTGCTGCGTCAGCTGCGTCGCACGGGCGGCAAGCTCGGCATCGTCACCATGTGTGTTGGTGGCGGCATGGGCGCAGCCGGCCTGTTCGAGGTCTGCTGAGCGGCCTTCGGGTCATCCAGTAGGAATCGGGAAGCCGGAATCGGGGAGCCGGAGACCGCACATGTCCGATTCGACCGGAACGCTGCTCTCGGAGCACGCTTCGAAGCAGCTATTGGCGGACTACGGCGTTCCGGTGGCGCGCGAGCAGTTGGCGAAAGACGCCGATGGGGCTGCTCGCGCCGCCGCAGAACTCGGCCTGCCCGTGGTGCTGAAGCTCTGCGGAGACGCGATCGCGCACAAGACCGAGCGCGATCTGGTGCGACTGGGCCTGGGCTCCGAGGCAGCGGTGCGCGCCGCGGCCGAGGACCTGCTGGGACGAGCGCGGACTGAAGACGGCGAGGTCGAACTGCTCGTGGCCGAGATGGTGCAGGGCAAGCGCGAGCTGATCGTCGGGCTGGTGCGCGATCCCGAGTTTGGGCCCTGCGTGATGCTTGGCCTCGGTGGAATCCTGACCGAGGCCCTGGGGGATGTGGTCTTTGCTTCGGCACCGCTCACCGAAACCGAAGCGGGCGCCATGATCGGCCGCCTGCAGGCGAGCAAGCTCTTGACCGAGCCCTTCCGGGGAGAGCCGGCCGCCGACCAGGACGCGCTCGCGAAGCTGCTGGTCGGGATCGGTCGCCTCGCGATCGAGCGTCCGGACGTCCGGAGCGTTGACCTGAATCCACTGATCCTGCGCCAAGGCGTTCCGGTCGCGGTCGATGCCCTGGTCGAACTCGGTCCCGAGGCAGCGCCGACTGTGGAGGTGTCCGAGCCGCTGTCGGATGAGGCGGTGCTCGAACGTTTTCGCCCGCTCTTCCACCCGCGCGGCATCGTCGTGGCGGGGGCCTCGACCCACCCCGGCAAGTTCGGCTTCGTGGCGTTCCACAACCTGCTCCGCTTCGACTTCGACGGCGACGTCTTCCCTGTGAATCGCGACGGGTCGGAAATTCTCGGTCATCCGACCTACCGGGACATCTCCGAAATCCCGGACGGCAAGGCCGATCTGGTCTTCGTGTGCACACCCAACAAGGTGAACGAAGACTTGTTGCGGGCGTGTGCCGCCAAGGGTGTGAAGGCCGCGTTCGTCACGAGCGCGGGCTACGGCGAGGCGGGGGAAGAGGGCAGGCAGATGCAACGCCGGCTTGTCGATCTTGCCAACGAGCTCGGCATGCTGATGGCGGGACCGAACGGCCAGGGTGTGATTTCGACACCGCGCTCCATGTGCGCCCAGATCGTTGCGCCGTATCCGCCGCCGGGGCGGATCGCGGTGGTGAGCCAGAGCGGCAACCTGGTCTCGGCGTTCTTGAATCATGCCGTTGAAAGCGGGATCGGCATCAGCAAGGCCATCTCGTGCGGAAACTCCGCCCAGACGAAGCTGGCCGACTACTTCGAATATTTTGCTGCCGACCCCGACACTGACGTAGTGCTCGCCTATCTCGAGGGCATCGATGGCGGCCAGCGGCTGATCGAGGTCGTACGACGGCTGACGGCACGCAAGCCTCTCGTGCTGGTAAAGGGCGGCGTGGCGGCTGAGGGCCAGCGTGCCGCAGCGAGCCACACGGGTTCACTAGCGACCGACGACGCGATCTTCGACGGTGTGGCACGCCAGCTCGGCGTTCTGCGAGCGCCGACGGTGGAAGAGGCCTTCGAATGGGCCGCGACACTGGCGACACAGCCGCTTCCCAAAGGCCGGCGCACGATCGTATTCACCACGGCCGGAGGCTGGGGCGTTCTCGCTGCAGACGCTTGCGCAGCAGCCGGTCTCGATCTGATCCCGCTCCCGATCGGGATCAAGCAGAAGATCGACACGCTGGTGCCGGCCCGCTGGAGCCGCAACAACCCGATCGACCTGGCCGGCGGCGAGACCCGCGACACGATCCCCGAGGTGCTCGACCTGATCTGTGCGCATCCCGATGTCGATGCCGTGATCCAGCTCGGCATCGGCATCCAGGCCGCGTCGGCCAACGTGCTCAAGAGTGGTCGCTTCTATCCCGACCACGGTCTCGAACGCATCGTAGCGTTCCATGAGCGCCAGGACCGGCGTTACGCCAGCGCCGCACGGGAGGCCTCGGAGCGTCACGACAAGCCGCTGCTGACGGTGACCGAGCTGGTCCACACCGACCGGCACTACGGCAACCCGGGCTCCCTCGGCGTCAAGGAAGAAGGCCGCCTCTGCTACCAGAGCGCCCACCGTGCGATCAACGCACTGCGCGCGCTCGTGGACTACGCCGAGTATCGTCGCAGCCTGTAGCGCGGCCGACGCTCGTCAGGACCCGATGCCGACGAACCCCACCCGGCCGTCTGAAAACATCACCCGGTGCGTCCCGAGCTGTGTCCAGGCGTTGGTGACCTCGTAGGCGACGAGGCAGCTGCGTCCGGGGCTGTTTGGAATCGACCAGCGGACGTAGGCGACGAAGCCAGCGAATACGGCCACGATCACGACCGCTCGAATCAACGTCCTTCTGCCCGCCATCGGCTCAGTCTGGCTCGGCCAGGAACGTCGCCAGCTGTGGAGTGATGATGCCCATCAGCGCGTTGACGGCGTTCACCGGACGGATCAACACGTCGAGTCGGGCGATGCTGCCTTCAGTATCGAGACTGATCAGGTCGATTCCCTGTAGATCCAGTCCCTCGACACGTCCCGTGAATTCGAGTGCCAGCTCTCCGCCCTGCTGCCACTCCCGATGGTAGCTGAAGCCTTCGATCGTCTGGATGATCAGGCCAAGCAGGTGGTGAACAAGCTTTCGACCTTCGAGGCGTTGCCAGTAAGGCGGGGCGCCGATGCTGACGTCTTCGGCCAGTATCTCACGCAATGCTTCGAGATCCTGTTCCGCCACGATGCGGTGCCAGTCGCTCAGGAATGCGGACGCGAGTTCGGGGGACCCCATCTCCGGGATCCTATCACGGCAGCCGGGCCCAACTCCCGTGTCGGTTGGCGGTGGCGGTCTGGGCATCGCGGTCGTCCGGGTCTGAAGCGCGGGGTCTCAGCCCTTCGTCGACAGCACGATTCGGTCGATCTCGATGGTGGCGAAGCGGCCGACGTAGCCGGGGTCGATGGCTCGCAAGTCCAGCTCGAGCATCAGGATGCCGAGGTCGAGACGGATCGGGTCGATGGCGACGATGCACCCGAAGCCCAGGTGGCGCCAGCCAATCAGAGGCTCGATGCGGGTCTCGTTGCCGGGATTTCGGGCGAAGGCGCGTTCCCACGACGCCGGCTCGGACGCAACCACCTGGAAGCGCGGAGCTGCGACGGTGCCGGGCTTCCTCGGCCGGTCCGCGGGGCTGAACGCGTCGACGACCTTGAGGGGTTGACCGTTGGCTTCGACCTCGGCGATCCCGCCGCGTCCCTCGGTTTCGATCAGCACGACATGCATTGCGACTCCCCGATCTAGTGATGGGTCGGGGGGCGGCTCGAAGAGGAGTGTCTTCGAAGCCAGGATGACGTGCTTCGATGTACCGTTCTTGCGATGCTCGTTCGCCTCGAGATACTCGGGGCTCGTCACCATGTCGATGAACGCAGCGCGGTTCGGATACCAGACGAGCAGTCCCCAGTCCCAGTCGACGTCGCTTCCGCCTTCGTTGAGTGCGGCCTCTTTCATCACACCGGCCCACAGGACCTTGCCGCCGTGGGCCTCGACGTATCGCTGGGCCTTGTCGGTGTAGCGCGTGTAGGCTTGGCGACCGGTGCCATCACCGTCGAGTGACTGTTCGCGGTACTTCAGCAGGTTCAGCATCGTCACGGGTCCGCCATCGTCTGCGGCCTTCACGGCGGCGAGATCGAAATGGCTCACCTCAGTGACTCCTCTGGAATCGCGGGGCGATCCGAGCGGGCGCGTCCATCGTGCCCGTCCTGCTGAACGCGGCGCCAGTAGCCCCACGGAAAATGAACAAGCTCGAGCTTCATCCCGTCCGGATCGGCGAAGAAGACGGCGTAGTAGTCGGGACCGTACTTCGGATACTCCGCCGGAGCGTCCAGCACGGTCAGGTCGATGTGGTCGAGACCGAGGACTTCCATTGCCGCTCAGCCGAAAATTTCCGGGTCGACGCTGACGCCGCACGGACAGTGGTCGGAGCCGGTCACGCCCGGATGGATGAAGGCGCCGGTCACGTACCTCATGGCCGCCGGCGATGCGAAGACGTAGTCGATGCGCCAGCCGATGTTCTTGGCGCGCACCCCGAAGCGCTGGCTCCACCAGGTATAGTGTCCCTCGCTCTTCTCGAAATGTCGGAAGGTGTCGGTCCAGCCGGCATCGACCCACTGGTCGAGCACGGCGCGCTCCTCGGGCAGGAAGCCGCTGGTATCCTGGTTCGCCTTGGGCCGCGCCAGGTCGATCTCGTGGTGGGCCGTGTTGAAGTCGCCCACGACGAGCACGCGATAGCCCCCCTTGCGCAGGCGCTGGAGGCGTCCGAACAGGGCTTTGCAGAAGTCGAGCTTGTAGGGGACGCGGCTGTTGTCGCGATCCTTGCCGCTGCCCTTGGGAAAGTAGGCGTTGGCCACGACGAGGCGGCCGAAGCGCGCAAGTTGGACGCGGCCCTCCCGGTCGAAACGCGCCTCTCCCAACGATGTCTCGACGGAATCCGGCTTGCGTCGGCTGTAGAGCCCGACGCCGCTATAGCCCTTCTTCTCGGCATGGACGAAGTGGGTGTTCCAGTTGCGCGGGGCACGGACGTTGTCGGGCAGCTGCTCTTCGCGCGCCCGGACCTCCTGGAGGCCCACGATCTCGGCCTTTGAGCGGCTGAGCCAACGGCCGAAGCCTTTTTGGGCGCAGGCTCGCAGGCCGTTCACGTTCCAGGAGAGGATGCGGAGATCAGTCGTCGCGGGAGAGATAGGTGTACTCCTCGAGGCCCTGGCGGTAGCGATGGCGCAAGCGCGCCGATTCCTCGAGGCTGATGCGGTCGTGGCGCAGTGCGTCCTCGATCGTGCGTCGAACCTTCTCGATCAGTGCGCGGCGGTCGTACTGCACATAGTGGAGGACATCTTCGACGGAGTCGCCTTCCACCACATGATCGATGCTGTAGGTGCCGTCGTCCTCGAGCCGGACGTGCACCGCGTTCGTGTCGCCGAACAGGTTATGCAGATCGCCCAGGATCTCCTGATACGCGCCGACCAGGAACACGCCGATGTAGTAGGGTGCGCCCGTATAGGGATGCAGCTCGAGCACGTCCTTCACGTCGCGCTGGTCGATGAACTTGTCGATCTTGCCGTCGCTGTCGCAGGTGAGGTCGGCGAAGACGCCGCGGCGGGTGGGCTCCTCGTCGAGGCGGTGGATCGGCAAGACCGGGAAGAGCTGCTTCACGGCCCAGTGGTCGGGCATGCTCTGGAAGACCGAGAGATTACCGTAGTAGGTGTCGGCCAATGCCTTGTCCAGGTCGTCGAGATCTTCGGGCACGTAAGGCAGCTCGCGCACGACGCGCCGGATCTTCTCGCAGCAGCTCCAGAAGAGACGATCGATCCGGGCGCGGGCCTGGAGATCCAGATAGCCCAGCGAGAAGAGGGTGGACGCCTCTTCCTTGAGCTGGAGGAGGTCGTGGTACGACTCCTGGACGTTCTTCTGGGACACCGTATTCCAGATCGACCAGAGCTCCTGGAGAACCTTGTGGTCGTCTTCGGTCGCGGGCGGCGGCGGGGCGGTCGGGCGCACTTCGTTCACGCCCAGCACGTCGAAGATCAGCACCGAGTGGTGGGCGACCATGGCTCGGCCGGCCTCGGTCACGATGTCGGGATGCGGAAGCTTCGCCTCATCGCAGGCCTCCTGGATGAAGGCCACCACGTCGTTGGCATATTCCTGGGTCGAGTAGTTGCGCGACGAGTGGAAGTTGGTGCTCGAGCCGTCGTAGTCGACGCCGAGCCCGCCGCCCACGTCGATCCGGTTCGGCGTGGCGCCCAGCTCGTGGAGCCCGACGAAGATGCGGCTGGCCTCGGCGATGGCGTCCTTGTGGGCCCGGATCGCCGTGATCTGGGAGCCGATGTGGAAGTGCAGGAGCTCCAGGCAATCGAGCATGTCCTCGGAGCGCAGGTGCTCCACCGCGTTCACGATCTCGAGGGCCGAGAGTCCGAACTTCGAGCGGTCCCCCGTCGACTCGACCCACTTGCCGGCGCCCTTGCTGGTCAGCCGCGCCCGGATGCCCAGATGGGGACGGATGCCGAGCTCGCGCGACGTCTTGATCACCAGGTCGATTTCGTGGACGCGGTCGATCACGACGACGGGATGCCGGCCGAGCCGCTGGGCCAGCAGGGCGAGCTCCACGTAGGCTCGGTCCTTGTAGCCGTTGCAGATGATGAGCGCATCGGGCGTGTCGAGCAGCGCGAGCGCCACCAGCAGCTCGGGTTTGCTGCCGGCCTCGAGGCCGACCTGGGTGCCCGCCCCGTGCTGGATGATCTCCTCCACGACGTGACGCTGCTGATTCACCTTGATCGGATAGACGCCGTAGTAACGACCCCGGTAGTCGTACTCCTTCATCGCCGTCTGGAAGACGTCGTACAGGCCTTGTACGCGGCTGGCCAGGATGTCGCTGAAGCGAATCAGCATGGGTGTGCGCAGCCCGCGTCTTCGGAGGTTCTGCACCAGCTCGAGCAGGTCGATGCCGGCACCCTCGTCGCGCCGCGGGTGGACCTCGATCCGTCCCTTGCGATTCACGTCGAAGAAGCCGTCGCCCCAGTTCGCAATGTTGTAGAGCTCGAGACTGTCCTGGACCGTCCAACCCCGTCGCATGGCGAATCCCCCCGGCGAAAAACGGTGTCTGGCCGACGCCCATTCGAAACGCGGTGCGCGTAGCCTGAATAGCAGAAGCCACGCCAACTCGCGCCGAGTGATCGCCTCGCCGCTCCCCAGTTCCGGGAGATTGTGCGTCGTCTTCATCGGGACGCCGCGAAATAGTTGGGCTTTTTCCCCAGCTTTCCCGTGACCGCCCGCCACTCTAGAATGATCTGCTCGCTGGCGGTGGTGTCGTCGGGAGCCGCGCGGGGGGGGCGGCCGCTGTGCCGATCGTCACCCGGCTCGACCACGCGTTCGTGGATGAGCCGCTGCATGGCCGCCGGGCTCGTAGCCCAGGACGGGGGTCCGCTCGTGGCGGTCGTGCGGGAGTTCGAGCGCTAGACTCTGCACGGCAGGGCCCGGCGGCCCGAGGGCGGGCGCGGCGAAGTGTTGCGGCGAACAACGATGCTTGTGGCCGCGACGCTCGCGGCCACTCTCGCCTGCGCCGCCTCGCCCCTGGACAGCCCTAACGTCGTGCTCATCGTGGTCGACACGCTGCGGCCCGACCACATGAGCACCTACGGGTACGAGCGCAAGACGACCCCGAACATCTCGCGCCTCGCCCAGGACAGCATTCTCTTCCGCAACGCCTGGAGCACGGCGCCGTGGACGCTTCCGTCGGTCGGCAGTCTCTTGACCAGCCAGTACCCCTCCGCGCTCGGGATACGCGACAATATCGTGCCGCTCGACCGGCGCTTCGAGCTGCTCCCCGAGGTGCTGCAACGGCGCGGCTACCGCACCCATGGGATCGTCTCCTCCGCGCTGCTCTCGGCGCGGCTCGGCTTCGGTCGGGGCTTCGACCACTACGACGAGTCGAGCTCGCTCTTCCACAGCGGCAGCTCATCGCGGGAGGTGACCCGCAAGGCGGTCGAGTTCCTGAAGGCACGCGACGACCGTCCGTTCTTTCTGTTCCTCCACTACTTCGACCCGCACTACAACTACGAGCTGCACCCGCGCTTTCGCTTCGGTTCCGGCTACCGCGGGCGCCTGCGAAGCGGCCACTCGATTCTGGACCTCTGGCGAATCCGCCACCAGCTCGACGCGGCTGATCTCCGCTTCCTCGTCTCGCTCTACGACTCGGAGGTCGCCTACACGGACGAGTCCATCGGAATGCTGCTGGACGAGCTCCGGGTCCTCGGCCTCTACGACGACGCGCTCATCGTCCTGACGGCCGATCACGGCGAGGAGTTCATGGAGCGCGGCTGGATCGGCCACTCGATCACCCTCCACCGGGAGCAGCTCTGGATTCCGCTCGTCATCAAGCTGCCGGACGGGGAGGCGCGCGAGGTCGAGTCGCCGATCAGCACGATCGACGTGGTGCCTAGCCTCTACCGACAGCTGGGAATCGACCTCCCGGACGGGCTCGAGGGGCGAGCGCTTCCGCTCGACGCGGTTGGCGCGTTCGCCGAAGTGCCGATCTACGGCGAGACGTTCAATCGCCAGAAGCACCGGCGCGATCCGGTGGAGCGCGTGGCCCTGCGCTCGGTCAGCGTGGGGGGGCTCAAGCTGATCGCGGACGAGGTGACGGGGCGGGTGGTGCTATTCGACCTGGGCGACGACCCCGAGGAACGGGTCGACCTCGCGAGTGAGCGAGCGGACCAGGTCGACCGGCTGCAGCGGCTGCTCGGCGAGTGGACGGAGCACGTGGAGCGCAAGCGGAACCCTGACGCTCCTGTGCCGGGCCAGGACCTTCTCACGCCCGAGCAACGCCAACAGCTCAAGGCGCTCGGCTACCTCTGAGCGGGGCTTGTGCCTACCCGGGCCAGGCGGGCTTCCAGAGCCCCGATTCGACCCTCACCGCTTGCAGATCGGCCATCGGGGCAACGGACGCGCGGTGGAAACGTCCGTGAGAGGATCGACCTCGTCAAAAGTGTCGGGAAGCGGAAGCGGCGGGAACTGAGGTCTTGACGGGTCAGTCGTGCAGGGGGAGCGTCGACTGCTCGCCCGAAGCGAGGTCGCGGACCAGGGCTTCGTTGCGGGCGACTTCGTCGGGGCCGAGCAGGTAGATCTTGCCGGCGCCGGCCTTGTCGGCGTCGGCGAGGGCGCGTTTGAGCTTGCCGCCGGACAACGAGAGCTCGACGCTCTGGCCGTCGGCACGCAGCTGCCGTGCCAGCCGGATTGCGGCCGGCCGCTCGGATTCACCGAAGGCGAACACCACGGCATCGAGACCTCGGCCCGGCTCGGGTCGCTTGCCCAGATCCTGGAGCAGCTCGAGGATGACCACGTCGCCAAAGCCAAAGCCCACGGCCGGGATCGACGGGCCTCCCAGGCTGTCGAGCAGGTGGTCGTAGCGGCCTCCGCCGCAGAGCGAGCGCAGGCTGCGGTCGGCGTCGAAGGCTTCGAAGACGATGCCGGTGTAGTAGGCCAGTCCGCGCGTGATCGAGCAGTCGAAGTCGACCCGGTCAGCCACACCGTACAGCGCGAGCAGCTCGAAGAGCCGGCGCATCTCGGCCAGGGCAGCCGAGTCGCCGGGCAGTCCGCTGGCAGCGGCGTCGAGATCCGAGAGCCTCAGCCACGCCACCACGTCCTTGGCAGCGAGCGGATCCAGTCGGATCGTGCCCTTCGGGTCCGACAGCAGCTCGGCCACCGCATCGCCCCCGATCTTGTCGAGCTTGTCGATCGCGACGCAGAGCGCCGGGAACACACCGGGTCGCTCGGCCAGAACGCTGCTTTGAAGCGACTCCTCCAGCAGCGCCCGGCTGCTGATGCGGATCCGAGCCTCGCTCGGCGCCAGGCCCAGCCGGTCCAGCAGCGCGAACACGGCCGCGATCAGCTCGGCCTCGGCCGTGATGCCAGGCTCTCCCCAGATGTCCATGTTCCACTGGTAGTGTTCGCGCTTGCGGCCGCGGCTCATGCGCTCGTAGCGCCAGTTCTGGTTGATCGTGAACCAGCGCAGCGGCAGCCTCAGGCCGCCGGCTCGGGCCATCACCATGCGGGCCATCGAGGGCGTCATCTCGGGCCGCAGCGCCAGCCGGCGGCCGTGGAGCTCGAAGTTGTAGAGCTGCTCGACGATCTC
>SMUY01417697.1_pt1 | contig 17097 bp, 10 predicted proteins | sample 2456441 | NCBI WGS metagenome assembly SMUY01 (sample SAMN11095931, study PRJNA526329) | marine sediment metagenome | biome: Marine sediment; feature: Surficial sediment; material: Deep marine sediment; isolation source: Hadal surficial sediment | place: Pacific Ocean | collected 2014-11 | depth...
CTACTGCGGCGTCGGGTAGCAAGGCGACTTCTTCCTGATCGGCCCCGGCCGCCGGCCCCGGATCGCCGTGCGCCATGGTCAGGCAGGCGCGGATGCCGGTGATGACAAGGGTGGCCAGGGGCTTCTTGCCCGCCGCCGGGTCCGGGCGCTTGCCCATCAGCGGCTCCCGTTTTGCAGCGCCGGTAACCTGAGGTCATGGCGCGCCGCGGCGTCGATCGCCTCGACGTAGCCGGCGTCGGCGTGGCGCGCCACGCCCAACCCGGGATCTACCGTCAGGACGCGATCGAGGCGCTGCGCGCGTTCATCTGTTCCGTCGGCGACGATCACCATGCCGGCGTGCAGCGAGTAGCCCATACCGACGCCGCCACCGTGATGGAACGAAACCCACGAGGCGCCCGAAATGGCGTTCATGCCGAAGTTCAACAGCGGCCAATCGGCCACCGCGTCGGAGCCGTCACGCATGGCCTCGGTCTCACGATTCGGCGAAGCTACCGAACCGCAGTCCAGATGATCGCGGCCGATGGCGACCGGCGCCGACACCTTGCCGTCGGCGATCAACCGGTTGATGGCGGCGCCGAATCGTGCCCGGTCACCGTAGCCGAGCCAGCAAATGCGCGCCGGCAGACCGAGCTGCGGCACCCGATCGCGCGCCATGCTCACCCATCGATGCAGCATCGCATCGTCGGGGAAGAGGCGCAGCAGCTCGTCGTCGAGCACCGCCAAATCGGCGGGATCGCCGGAGAGGCAGGCCCACCGGAACGGGCCCTTGCCGTCGCAGAACAGCGGCCGAATGTACGCCGGTACGAATCCGGGGTAGAGAAACTGCCCCGCGGTGTCGCGAACGGTGAGGCCGCCGGCCTCCGCCTGCCCCCGCAGGTTGTTTCCGTAGTCGAAGCACACCGCCCCCAGCCCCTGCAGATCGATGATCGCCTGGGTGTGACGCATGATGGTCTCGACACTGCGGCGCTTGTAGTCCTCCGGATCCGAGGCGCGCAGCGCATCGAGCTCCCCGAGCTCACCCTGGGGCACGTAGTCGAGCAAGTCGTGCGCCGAGGTCTGATCGGTGACCACGTCCGGCACCACGCCGCGTGCCGCGAGCTCGGCGAACACGTCGGCGGCATTGCCCACCAACCCCACAGAGAGCGGCTTGCCTTGCTTGGTGGCCTCGTCGATCCACCGCAGCGCCTCGTCGAGATCTTCGCTCATGCGGTCGCAATAGCCCTCTTCCACCTTGCGCGCGATGCGTTCTGCCCGCACCTCGACGATGAGAATGGCGGCCTCGTTCATGGTGGCGGCCAGCGGCTGCGCCCCGCTCATGCCACCGAGCCCGGCGGTGAGGACGAACTTGCCCGCCAGGCTGTCGGCATCGAACTCCCGCCGCGCCAGCGAGGCGAAGGTCTCGTAGGTACCCTGCAGGATCCCTTGCGTGCCGATGTAGATCCACGAGCCGGCGGTCATCTGCCCGTACATCATCAAGCCCAAGGCATCGAGACGGTCGAACTCTTTCTGGGTGGCCCAATGCGGTACCAGGTTGGAGTTGGCGATCATGACCCGCGGGGCGTGCTCGAAGGTGCGCGCCACATACACCGGCTTGCCCGATTGGATGCACAGCGTCTCGTCCGGGGCGAGCGACTCGAGGGCGCTGACGATCTGCCGATAGCACCGCCAGTTGCGTGCCACACGGCCGCTGCCGCCGTAGACCACGAGGTTTTTCCAGTCGATGGCGACGGCCGGGTCGAGGTTGTTCATCAACATGCGCATCGCCGCCTCGGCATCCCACGTCGTACAGCGGCGTGCGGTGCCGCGGGGCGCTCGAACGGGCTGGGCCGGGCGCTCTTCCTCGTACATCGGGCGGCTCGCCGCGCCTGCAGCGTCGACCATGTTTCCTCTCCCTACCCTTTGATGACTCCCGCGGGCTTGAGGCGAAACACCTTGTCCGATGCGCCGACACCCTCCATCACCTCGACGACGTCGGCGACGTCCTTGTAAGCGTACGGCATCTCCTCGGCGACCGTGCGCTTGCCCGCAGCCCGTACCACGACGCCGCGGGCCGCCATTTCGCCCAACAGATCGCGACCGCGGCTCTCGCGCTTTGCCTGCGCCCGGCTCATCATCCGGCCGGCACCGTGGCAGGTAGAGCCGAAGGTCCGCCGCATGGCGCCCGGCGCCCCGATCAAGACGTACGAGTAGCGCCCCATGTCGCCGGGCACCAGCACCGGCTGGCCGATCGAGCGCAAGCTCTCCGGGATGCGCTCGTCACCCGCCGGGAACGCCCGGGTGGCACCCTTGCGGTGCACACACAGTTCCTTGAGCGTGCCATCGACCTCGTGCTTCTCGAACTTGGCGACGTTGTGGCAGACGTCGTAGATCAACCGCATGCCGAGCTCCCGAGGGCCGATGTCGAAGATCTCCATGAAACACTGCCGCGCCAGCTCGGTGATGGTCTGCCGGTTGGCCCAGGCGTAGTTGGCGGCGCACGCCATCGCCCCCAGGTAGGCGCGACCCTCCGGGGAAGCGATCGGCGCGCAGCATAGCTGCCGGTCGGGAAGCTCGATACCGTACTTGACGACGGCGCGGTTCATCATGGCGAGATAGTCGTCGCACACCTGATACCCCAGGCCGCGCGAGCCGCAGTGGATCAGCACGCATACGGTGCCCTCCTGGACTTCGAGCGCCGCCGCCGCCTCGGCATGAAAGATGCGGTCGGCAACGCCGACCTCGAGAAAATGATTCCCCGACCCCAGGGTGCCAAGTTGGCGCCGGCCCCGTTCGACGGCGCGCTCCGAGACCTGTTCCGGATCAGCGCCGGCGAGGCAGCCATTCTCCTCCGTGTGCATCAGGTCGTGCTCGCTGCCCATGCCCAGCTCAGAGACGACGTACGCCGCCCCGTCGGTCAGCACCCGCTTCATCTCGGCCACCGACAGGGGCTCGACGGCGTTCGACGAGCCCACGCCGGTGGGCACGGCGGCGAACAGCGCGTCCATGAGGCGTGGCACGCGACCCTTGAGGTCGGCAGCGGTGAGATTGGTGCGCAGTACGCGCACGCCGCAGTTGATGTCGTAGCCGACACCGCCGGGTGAGACCACACCGCCGGCGGCGGGATCGGTAGCGGCAACGCCGCCAATGGGGAAGCCGTAACCCCAGTGGATATCCGGCATCGCCAGCGATGCGTCGACGATCCCCGGCAAGTACGCGACGTTGGCGACCTGCTGGGCGCTTTGGTCGTGTTCGATGTCACGGATCAGCGCTTCGTTGGCGAAGATGCGCCCCGGCACCCTCATGCCGGCACGTGCCGGGATCTCCCAGCAAAACTCGTCGATCTGGCGCAAGCTCACCGGCGGCGGAGCCACCGTGGGCACCGTGGCTTGGTTGCGGCGCCGGCCCGCAGCACCGCTGCCAGCCGTCACACGGCGCTTGTGCCGCGGCGCCCTGGTGCGCTTTCTAGACATCGACCACCACCGTGGCCCGCCACAGGGTGCCGTCGTGCGCCACCTCCAGCCCGTGATAGGTGACTGCCTTGATCTCGGTGTGAACCGTATGCCGGGCACCATCGAAGGGTTCGCCGTGCAGCACGCCCTCGAGGTGATCGCCGTCGAGCGTCACCCCGACGGCAGCGGCGGTGAGCCACATCTCCGACTCCAGAATCAGGTAGATCTCTTGCAGCCACCGCACCATGAGCTCCTCGCGGTCGCCGGCCTCGACCGCAAGCCGCCGCTGCTGGCGCCGGCGCACGGCCGCACGGTCGTAGCACAGCTCGCCGATGGCGAGAACGCCCTCGGCGTACAGTTCCTCCGGCGAGTCGCCCCAAAGCTCGAAGCCCAGATCCGCGGTGTGGTCGATCTCGCGGTGTCCGGATGGACTCACCGCGAGCCGCCGCCGCTTCCGGCGTCCCCGCGCGCCACCGCGGGCAGGCGGAACACGGTGATACCGGATACAAAGGCATCGCCGAGCGGCATGTCCCGCAGGGGCTCGAAATAGCCGCCCAGCAAACGGTCCCAGGTGTTGAGCACGCCGTCGCCGGCGCCGCCCGGGCCGCGGTCCTGGTAAAGCACACCAACGTGGTCCTCGATCGACAGCAGGTCGCCCACCTGGACCTCCTCGTAGGTCACCGGGCGCAAGGGGTCGTCGGTGTAGTAGTAGTTGCCGTCGGTGGCGAGGAACATCTCCGTGACCACGACCGAGCCCTGCGCGCCGAGCTCTTCCCACCCGAAGAACGGCAGCTCGGCGGCTCCCGTGCGACGCTGGGCGGCGATCCAGAAGTCGAGAATCGTGCCGCCGATAAAGCGGGTGGCGGGATGAGCCTCCGCCGCCAGGCCGGCGCGTACCGGCACATACGGAAGGCCCGAGTAGCTCAGCAGGACACCCATTACGGCGTCGCTGGCGCGCACCGTAACCCGGTGCGGCTGCTCGGCAACGGTAACGGCGTGGACACCCTCCGGCCCCGGCGAGGTGGCATCATCGAGAATACGGTCGCGCACGTCTCGGACCACCGCCTGGGCCTTGAACCGCATGGTGCCGACCTCGACCCGCGGGTAGTCGTCGCCGGTGGGGGTGGTATCCGCGGCATGCCGGTCGCGAAACCCCCAGGCGAGCATGAAAGTCTCGCCGTAGGCGATGTTCTGCGGCGGGAAGTCGGGGTCCAGGGTCTCGTTGTCGAAACCGAACACAGGCTCGACCTTGAACCACAGGATCTCGAGCGAGTTCCACCAGTCGCTCCACGGCTGCACGGCGACGACCTCAGCACCTTCACCGCCGAGGCGGGCGCGATCGATGGGGCCATAGAAGCGCCGCTGCCCGCGTCGCGTGGTCTCGACGACGGCGTAAAGATTGACCGGAGCGCCGGCCAGCACTTCCTTGGGAGCCGCCGAGGCAAGGTCGTCACCCAGGCTGGAGGACACCACCCAGACCCGCTGCAACCGCGGCGTGCTCCAGCTTTGCAGGCGGGGGATACCGAACCAGATCGACAGCGCCGCGGCAATCACCGTCGATCCGATGAGCAACAAACGAACCGTTTCGCGGTTCAAGGCATCCGGGACCGGTCGGGCACGACGAAACGGATAGTGAGCTCCTCGCGCCCCCCGCCATCCTCATCCTCGAGGGCCCGCGAGATCAAGAGGTCGACCTCGGTACCCGACGGCCGTAGCTGGAAGCGTCGCAGGATGCGGTTGGCGAATGCGTCGTCGGGGTCTGGATCCGGGATCCGCTCCCCATCGATCGCCAGGATTCGATCGTAGACCCGCACCCCCTGCCGTGCCCCTTCACCTTCGGGGTCGAAGTTGATAACAAGTAAGTAGCCCACCCCGCGCGCCACCCGGAAGCCCTTATCGAAGTCGTCGTTATCGGCGGCGGCGAGGAGAGTCGCCACCTGGCTCCCAAGGACGAATGGGATTGCGTAGCTGCGGTTCTTTTCTCTTGATAACACGACGCCCACCACCGCGCCCGAGGTGTTCAGCAGGGGCCCCCCGGAATCACCGAGCTCGATCAACGCGTCCATTTGGATCAGCGCAACCTGCCTGGCGATATCCGCTAGGCTCACGTCGAGGGCGGTCACCTGTCCGGCGGTCCGCGCCACGCGCACATGGGGGTCCTCGAATCGGGCCCCCACGGCGTAGATGAGGTCGCCGACGCTGAGGCTCTCGGAATTGCCCAGTTCGAGCATCGCCGCCGGATGCTCATCGGAGACCTGCACGAGGGCGAGGTCCAAAAGGGCGTTCTCGCTCAGCACGGTGCCCCACAGCATGGCATGTTCCGCTCCGGCGCTCTGGTACACGTACACAGCCCGGGCGCCGCGGACCACGTGCTCGTTGGTCACCAGCAGGGGTCCAGCCTCGGAGGTAACGAAGAATCCGCTACCCGACCTCACCTTCCCCCCCTGGGCGTCAAACGCTTGCACGATCACCACCGCACCTGCGGGAATAGATACCGAAGAAGACTGCGTCGCACGCGCCGCGTCTCGATGCCAGGAGCCCGGCCGGCCGGAAGCATCTGCCTCGATGGCGACGGTCTCGGAGCGGGGCATCGAACCCTGGGCTGCGGTGCCCCCGATACTACCCGGGCTCCCCGGCGTCTCTTCGCCAGGCGGGGTTTCTTCGCCGGGAGGCCTTGTTTCGCCGGGCCGGGCCAGGCCACCGTCACCGATCAGCCGTTGCGCTACCACCCGCATGACGTTTACCGGAATGGCGAAGCCGACGCCGGAGAAACCGCCCCTGCCGCGGCCCTCTGCCTCGCCGGCGATGATCGCCGTATTGATGCCAACCACCTCACCCCTGAGGTTCACCAGCGGCCCGCCCGAGTTGCCGTGATTGATGGGGGCGTCGGTGACAATGAAATCTTCGTAGCGGGCGATACCCAGGCCGCTACGGTGCAGACCGCTGACGATGCCGCTGGTGGCGCTCGCCTCGAGCCCGAACGGCGCTCCCAACGCGAGCACGAACTCACCTACCCTCAAGGCGTCGGAATCGCCCAATGCCGCCACCGGCAACGGCCCGTCGCTCTCCACCTTGATCACTGCCAGGTCGGTGGCGCTGTCGACGCCGTAGACCACAGCGTCGTATGCGGCACCATCCTTGAACGCTACCCGCAACCGTTCGACGCCCTCAACAACGTGCGCGTTGGTGACCACGAAACCGGAGGCGTGCACCACAACGCCCGAACCGCTGCGCCCGGCGTCCGGCATGGTCAAGAAGACAACCGTCGGACTCACCAGGTCGAGCACCCCCGAGATGGTCTCGCTGGGGGTACGCACGTCGAGACCCACGGGGGTCGCGCCGCCGAGCTCGAGGATGATTATGCCGCTGGGCCCCGGACGCCAAAAGGCACTACCGGCGATCGACGCGGCCACCATGGCGACGATCAGCACAGCCATCGTCATGGGGCCGCGTGGTCCTCGCATTGGCGAGCTCGCCGCCAGCCCAGGATTCGCATAAGGATCCACTGACCCGGCTCCAACTCGTGTTTATTGGGGGGAGGCACGGTGGGACGCTGGCCCCGCTAACCGAACCTTAGCACGCCCAACAGACCATCAGCCCCAAACCATGAATGGATCCAACGGCGCGGGTGCACCGGCCGGGCGGACAAGACGCGCGACGATTCGGGAGCGGAGGCGTGCCCTTAGCCCGGATATCTCAACAGGTCACGGCTGCGCGAGCACGATGACGCGCGATGACTGCGCGAGCATCCCGCATCAAGCCCAACGCACTCATGGTGATCCGGGCGGTCGCGCAGCGAGCTGATAGTGGCTGATGGGCGCCACCGGCGCCTCGTCGCGTTGGAGGGCGAGAATCCCCTCCACCGCCGCGGCGGCGCCCGCGATGTTGGTGATGCAGGGGACGGAGTGGTCCAGCGCGTTGGCGCGGATGGCGGTCTCGTCGTAGCGTGAGGTCCGCCCGAGTGGCGTATTGATGATGAGTTGCACATCGCCGTTGACGATGCGGTCGGCGATGTTCGGCCGACCCTCGTTGACCTTGAACACCCCCTCGCTCTCGATGCCGGCGTCGGCCAGGAAGGCTCGGGTGCCGGTGGTGGCAAGCAGATGGAAGCCGCACTCCAGCAGCCCTCGGGCGACGGGGACGGCGGCGGGCTTGTCGCCATCCTGCACCGAGATGAACGCCACACCTTCGGTGGGCAGCGGAATACCGGCGCCGGCCACCGCCTTGGCAAAGGCAATGCCGAAGGTCGGGCCGGCACCCATGGCCTCGCCGGTGGACCGCATCTCGGGGCCTAGCAGCGGGTCGTAGCCCGGGAAGCGGTCGAAGGGAAACACCGGCACCTTGACGAACACCGAGTTGACCGGCGGGTCCTCGGTGAACCCGAGCTCGGCAAGCGTGGCACCCAGCAGCAGTCGCGTGGCGACCCCCGCCAGCGGCACCCCGGTCGCCTTGGCCACGAAGGGCACGGTGCGGCTGGCGCGCGGGTTTACCTCCAGCACATAAACGTCGTCTCCGGCGATGGCGAATTGTACGTTCATCAGACCCACAACGCCGAGATCGAGCGCCAAGCGCCGGGTCCACTCACGAATCGTGCGGAGTGCTGCGTCGGGGACACCCAAGGGCGGCATCACGCACACCGAATCGCCGGAGTGCACCCCGGCCTCCTCGATGTGCTGCAGGATACCGCCGATGACGACGTTTTCCCCGTCGCACAGCGCGTCAACATCCACCTCCTGCGCCGACTCGAGGAATTTGTCGATAAGCACGGGGTGGTCCGGAGATGCTTGCACCGCTTCTTCGATGTAGCCGCGCAGGCTGTCGCGTTCGTAGACGATCGCCATGCCGCGCCCCCCGAGCACGTAGGAGGGTCGCACCAGGACCGGGTAGCCGAGATCTTCGGCAACAACGATGGCACCGGCCAGGTCAGTGGCGGTACCGAACGGCGGCTGGCGAATGTCACGCTGGCGCAGAAAGGCGCTGAAGCGCTGCCGATCCTCCGCCAGGTCGATGGTTTCCGGCGGCGTGCCGAGGATCTTCACACCGGCGCGGTGTAGCGCCAGCGCCATCTTCAGCGGCGTCTGACCGCCGAACTGCAGGATGGCGCCGACCGGCTTCTCACGCTCGACAATGGCGAGCACCTCCTCGAGAGCCACGGGCTCGAAATACAACCGATCGGCAGTATCGTAGTCGGTCGACACGGTCTCAGGGTTGCAGTTGACCATGATGCTCTCGTACCCGGCCTCGCGCGCCGCAAAGGCAGCGTGGCAGCAGCAGTAGTCGAACTCGATGCCCTGCCCGATGCGATTCGGCCCGCCCCCCAGCACCAGTACCTTGGGGGTATCCGTGGGGCTCGCCTCATCGGCTCGCTCACGACCGTCGACGACGGTGCCGTCGGCTCTCACCTGTACGCCGCCAGCGTCGTAGGTCGAGTACATGTAGGGGGTATGGGCGACAAATTCTGCCGCACAAGTATCGACCCGACGGAAGGTCGGCAGCACCCCGAGGCGCTCCCGCCGCGCCCGCACCAGCTCGGCATCGGAGCCGGTGAACTCGGCGAGCTGGAGGTCGCTGTAGCCGGCGCGCTTGGCGGCCAGCAGGCTCTCGGCGTCGAGGTCGGCGAGGGATTGGCGACGCAGCGCCCCCTCATGGTGGAAGAGCGCCTCGAACTGGTCCACGAACCAGGGGTCGTAGCCGGTCAGCGCCGCCATTTCGTCACTCTGCAGCCCGGCTTGAAACCCCTCCCACAGGGTTTCAAGCCGTTCGGCATGGGGTCGCCTCAGGCGCTCGCGCAAAGCGGCAACGTACGGATCGGTACCGACCTTGGCGATCGGCACGCTCCGCGCGTCTGCCAGGCCGCCGGCCCGCCGCTGCTTGCCGTTGGGGGGCCCTCCCCAGCCGTTACGACCCGTCTCCAGCGAGCGGAAGGCCTTCTGCAAAGCCTCGCGGAAGGTCCTACCCATCGCCATCACCTCCCCTACCGACCGCATCTGCGTGGTCAGGGTGGGATCAACACCGGGGAACTTTTCGAAGGTGAAGCGCGGAATCTTCACCACCACGTAGTCGATGCTGGGCTCGAACGACGCCGGCGTCCCCCGCGTGATGTCGTTGGGGATCTCGTCGAGCGTGTAGCCGACGGCAAGCTTGGCAGCGATCTTGGCGATGGGAAATCCGGTGGCCTTGGAGGCCAGCGCCGAGGATCGCGATACCCGCGGGTTCATCTCCACGACCACCATGCGCCCGTCGTCCGGGTTGACGGCGAACTGGATGTTGCTGCCGCCGGTCTCGACGCCGACGATGGAGACGACGCGCCGCCCCCAATCGCGCATTTGCTGGTATTCACGGTCCGACAACGTGAGCGCCGGCGCCACGGTTACGGAGTCGCCGGTGTGCACGCCCATGGGGTCGAGATTCTCGATCGAGCACACCACGACGTAATTGTCGGCTCTGTCGCGCATGACCTCGAGCTCATACTCTTTCCAGCCCAGTAGCGACTCTTCGACCTGCACGGCACCGACGGGGGAAGCGCGCAGGCCGGCCTCGACGATACGCCGGAACTCTTCGACGTTGTAGGCGATGCCGGCACCGCGACCACCGAGGGTAAACGAGGCGCGAACGATAGAGGGATAACCGATGGCACGCACCAGCTCGAGCGCTTCCTCGACGCTGTGCGCGTCGCCGGCGTGGGTCACCGGAAGGCCGGCCTCGACCATCGCCTGGCGGAAGCGCTGGCGATCCTCGGCTATCTCCACCGCCTCGCGAGTGGCACCGATCATGGTGACACCGTAGCGCTCGAGCACGCCGAGCTGGTCGAGAGCGACGACCAAATTCAGGCCGGTCTGACCACCGACCGTGGGCAACACCGCGTCCGGGCGCTCGGCGGCGATGATCTTTTCGAGGACCTCCGGGACGAGGGGCTCGATGTAGGCGTCCGGCGCCACCTCCGGGTCGGTCATGATGGTGGCCGGGTTGGAGTTGACCAGGATCACCCGGTAGCCATCGGCGCGCAGCGCCTTGACGGCTTGCGTGCCCGAGTAGTCGAACTCGCAGGCCTGCCCGATGATAATCGGCCCGGAGCCGATGACCAGGATGCTCTCGATGTCGGTGCGCTTGGGCATGGAGACTCGGGGAAACACCGTGGACAGCGGACTCAGACCCTGACCGGGCACAGTAGCAACGGCCTGATGGGCGGTCAAACTTGCTGTGGCGCGGCCGCCATTCAGCCCCGTTTCCCGCCCGTTCGCGGCCCCAAAGGCCCGGCTGGAGGGGCCGAATTGCGACCCGCTGCGAAACAGCGGACGATAGCGTCGGCCCCAGTACGAACGACCCATGCGGCGGTCCTGCAGACCGTGGTGGAAGTGTGATGCGTCTGGGTACACCTCCACCACGGTCTGCAAGGCGCAGAAACACGGCCCCCGCGGAACAGATTCTGGCGAGGGAACAATGATACGATTATCAGATCTCGAGGTCGGCAAAGCGGGGGCTTCCAAACCGACCAAACACCGCACCCTGCGGGTCTCAGGATAGCGCCATGCCTCTCAAGAAAATCCTCATTGCTGTGGTCATCGTCGCGGTCGCCGGTAGCGGTATCGCCGCCAACGTCTGGTGGAAGGAAGCCGACGCCCCGGAGGTACAGGTAGAGGCGGCGAAATTGCGCGATCTCACCGCCACGGTATCGGGCTCCGGCGCCATCCGGCCGGCGCGTGAAGTCGATATTTCTTCCAACGTCATGGGACGGGTGACGCGCCTGGAGGTGGAGGAGGGCGAGGTGGTCAGTGCCGGAGATTTCTTGTTGGAAGTGGACCCGCAACGGCTGCAAAGCACCGTAGCCCAGATGGAGGCGAGCCTGGCGGCGTCGCGCACCCAGGTGCAACTGACGCAACAAGACCTGGAGTACGCGCGCCAGCTACTGGACCGGCGCGAAGGCCTGTACCGCCAGGACCTCCTGGCCCGGGAGCAGTACGACGAGGCGCTGCAGAACGTGGCGCGTGCCGAGCGCACCCTCGAGATACGCAACCAGGAGGTGCTGCGCATCGTGGCGCAGCTCGAGCAATCGCGCTATGACCTCACCCAGGTGATCATCGTGGCGCCGATGGACGGCATCATCACCAAACTCAACATCGAGCAGGGTGAAAACGTCGTCACCGGTACCATGAACAACGCCGGCACGGTGCTGCTGACCATCGCCGACCTGTCCATCGTCGAGCTCGAGATCGAGGTCGACGAAACCGACATCGTGCACGTCGACCTGGCCCAGTCGGCAACCGTGCGCATCGACGCGTTCCCCGACCAAGAGTTCGCCGCCGTGGTCACCGAAGTCGGCAAGAGTCCCATCAGCGCAAACACCAACCAGGCGATCAACTTCAAGGTGGTGGTGCGATTGACCGATACCGTGCCCGGGGCGCGGCCCGGTCTCTCGGGCACCGCCGACATCGTCACCGCGACGCGCCAGCACGTCGTCGCCGTGCCCATTCAGGCGCTCATCCTGCGCCAGGTGCAGGTCGACGACAAGGGGGAGATCATCCGCGAAGCCGGGGCGCTGGCACTCGACGAGCTGAGCGCGTCGTCGCCGCCCGACGAGGGCGAGACGGTGGAGATGGAAGGCGCCTTCGTGGTGCGCGAGGGGCGCGCCGTGTTCACCCCCATCAAGATCGGTATCGCCGGCGAGCGCCACTTCGAGGTCCTGGAGGGCGCCGCAGAGGGTGACCAGGTCATCATTGGACCGTTCGAGGTCATCCGCACCCTGGTCGATGGAGAGCGCGTAACCCCGGAAAATGACGCCAGCGGTCCGCCCTTCGGCGGTCCGGCGGGCGCCTGACGACAGCCAGCAGTTCCCCCGAAACGAGGGTCGAGCGATGGCAGCAACGAGCAAAGAACAACGGCGCGCGCGGCGCCAGAACGTGCTCGGCCTCGGCGAAGGCGTCGTCATCGCCCTGGAGGCCATCTGGGCCAACAAACTACGCGCCTTTCTGAGTGTGCTCGGCAACATCGTCGCGGTGACCTCGATCATCCTGGTGGTGTCGATCATCCAGGGGCTCGATGCCGAGGTCTCTGCAATCTTCTCCTCGCAGGGCACCGACGTGTTCAGCGTGGTGCGCTCCGGCGAGTTGTTCTCCCAGCTCGACGAACGGTTGGCGCGCGGCAATCCGCGCATCACGCGCGCCGATGCCGCCATGCTGCGCGAGGAGGGCACCACCTTCGGTGCGGTGGTGGAGCGAGCGCAACGCGCGGCTGCCGTCGAGTATCGCGACGTCTCGCTGGATCGCGTCGGGGTCTCGGGAATGTCGTACGAGTACAATCTCACCGACACCTACGGCATCGAAGCGGGCCGCTATTTCTCCTTGCTCGAGGGGCGGCGCAACCGCTCGGTAGCGGTGCTCGGCGCCGCCATCGCCGAGCAACTCTTCCCCGGCCTACCGCCCGGCGCCGCCATCGACAAGCGCATCCGCATCGGCGGCAAGCACTTCACCGTGATCGGCGTCCACAAGGCACGCGGATCGTTGCTCGGCATGAGCCAGGACGAGTTCGTCAACGTGCCGATCGGCGCCTACGAGCGCATGTTCGGTCGCCGCTCGATCGACGCCATCGTCATCCGGCCACGTAGCACCGAGCACATGGACGCGGCGCGCGCCGAAGCCCGCCTGCTGATGCGCATCCACCGTCGCTTGCGGCCCGGGGACGGCGACAACTTCGGCATCACCAGCGCCGACGCCTTTATCGACATCTACCGGCAGGCGACGGGCGGGATCTACACGGTGCTGGTCTCGGTGGTGGCGATGTCGCTGGTGGTCGGCGGTATCGTGATCATGAACATCATGCTGATGGTGGTCACCGAGCGCACCAAGGAAATCGGCATCCGCAAGGCGGTCGGCGCCAGCTACAAGGCGGTGCTGTGGCAGTTTCTCGTGGAGGCCGTCACGCTGTCGCTGGCCGGCGGCGTCCTGGGCTTGGCGCTCGGCTATGCCGTCGCATCGCTGATTGGCGCCTTCACGCCCCTGCCCTACTCGCTAGCCTGGTGGTCGGTGGCCATGGCGATCGGCGTGGTGACCATGGTCGGGGTGATCTTCGGCATCTACCCGGCGAGCCGCGCCGCCAAGCTCGATCCCATCACCGCCCTCGGCTACGAGTCCTGACATGGTACGAGTCTTGACATGAGGGTACGCAGGGGCTTGGCCGGCGAGATCCTGATGATGGCCTGGGAGAGCCTGCGCACCCACAAGATGCGCTCGGCCCTCACTGTGCTGGGCATCGTCATCGGCATCACCATGGTGGTGGGCGTCACCAGCCTCATCCGCGGCTTCGACTCCACCATCACCGGCCAGATCCAGGGCATGGGGCCCGACACCGTGTTCATCGCCAAGTTCTCCATCCAGTCGCTGACCTCGGGCGAGGGGTTCCGGGAGCTGTTCGCGCGGCCGGATATAACCCGTGAGGACGCGCGCGCCCTGCGCCAGCTGCCGTCGGTGCGCAAGGTGTCGATGGTGTACCAGGATCAGACCTCGCGCGCCTGGTATCGGGGCAAGCGCACCGCCAGCCCGCTGACGCTGCAGGGGGTGGCGCCGGAGTTTCTCGGGGCTTCCGACATCGAGATCGAGTACGGCCGCATGCTGTCGAACATCGACGAGCGTCAGCGCTCCGACGTGGCGCTGTTGGGGGCCACCCCGGCGCGGGCGCTGTTCGGCGCCAATCAGCCGATCGGCCGGCATATCCGCATCGCCGGACGCGAGTATCGGGTCATCGGCGTGATCAAGCAACGCGCCATTTCGAGCCTCTTCGGCAGCGGCGCCGACAACTTCATCCTCATCCCATCGACCAACTTCCGCAAGCTGTTCGGGCCGCGTGCCGGGCTACCCACCATGGTGGTGCGGGCCGTTCAAGGCGTACCCCCTGAAACGCTGGTGCGCGATGTCGAGGCGCTGATGCGCGTCCGCCACGGCCTGCGCGCCGACCAACCCAACGATTTCGACGCCCTGACGCAGGAGTCGATCATGGACCTGTGGCGACAAATCTCTACCGTCTTCTTCCTGGTGATGGTGGCGCTATCGTCGGTGGCGCTGATGGTGGGCGGCATCGGCGTCATGGCGATCATGCTGGTGTCGGTAACCGAGCGCACCCGTGAGATCGGCATCCGCAAGGCGCTCGGTGCGCGGCGCGGCGACATCCTCTACCAGTTCCTCGCCGAAGCGGCGGCGCTGGCCGCCCTGGGCGGCGCCATCGGCGTGGCGATGGGCTCGGGAATCGCCTATGCGATCTACCTGGCGACCGGTTTCCCGGTATCCTTACCCTGGTGGTCGTTCGCCATCCCGGTAGCGTTCTCCTCGGTGATCGGGATATTCTTTGGTATCTATCCGGCGAGCCGCGCCGCCGGGCTCGACCCGGTGGAGGCTTTGCGGTACGAATAGGTACGAGCAAGCACGAAACTCGCTGGAACTCTCCCCGTTAGAAGCTAGAAGCCTTCGTGTGCACGAGCCGCGAAGAGATTACGAATTCTTGGATTGCTCGTCTCCCAAGCAGATGAAAGACCCTGCTGAGGAGACGAACGTAGCTCCCGAACCTCGCTCCCGAGGAGGTTGCGAACCGATGCTCCATCGCATGCACCTGCCGTTGCTCCCGCGCCAGGCGGCGCCCCTGGCGCTCGCCGTGACGCTTGCTGTTGCCCTCGCCGCGATGCCGGCAACTACCGCCGCGGCGCCCAGCGGCCAACCCGCCGCAGAAGGCCCGTCGCTAGTACCTGTCGGCGCTCTGGTCAACGCCGCGCTGTCCGCCGGGCAGCAACGCCGGCCGCAACAGAGCCCTGATTTGCGCGCCGCCGCGTCACGCGACAGCGAAATCATCAAGGACCTGGTGTACAACGCCGACCCGCCGCAGGACGCTCTCGGCCAGCGGCAGCCCTACGAACTCTCGCTGCTCGACGCCGTCGAGATGGCACTGCGCAACAACCTCAGCGTGCAGGTGGCCCGCTTCCAACCGCAGAATTCGTTCGAGGGCATCAACGCGGCGCGCGCGCCGTTCGAGACCAACCTGTCGTTCACCATTCCGCAATCGTTCAGCCGGGGTAGCAATCCGACCACCAATCAGACCGACGGTGGTGACGTCATTACCTCGCAGAACGTCTCCGGCGGCTTCACCTGGGCAGAAAACCTCGAGTGGGGTACCAACTACAGCCTGCGCTGGAACTCCAGCCGCCGCTCGGACAACAACGAGTTCAATACCTTCAACCCGAGCCTCAGCGCCGGGTTCAGCGGCAACATCAGCCAACAGTTGTTGCGCGGCTTCGGCGACGTCAACCGCACCGGTATCCGCGTCGCCATGAACAGCTACGACCAGAGCATCGAGCAGTTCCGCAGCTCGGTGCAGAACGTCATCAACCAGGTGGCGCAGACCTACTGGAACTTGCGCGGCCAGGCGGAGACCTTGAGCGTTCGCGAGGACGCCCTGCGGCTCGCCGAGCAACAGTACGAGCGCAACCAGATCCAGGTGGAGATCGGCACGCTGGCGCCCATCGAAACGGTGCAGGCCGAGACCTCCATGGCCAACAACCAATTGACCCTCATCCAGGCGCAAAACAGCCTGGAGAACGCTCAGGACCAGCTCAAGGAGCTCATCAACTTCGACGACATCGTCGACGACCCGTTCGCCTACGATCTGGTCGTCACTACCGAGCCAGAGCGGACGGTGGCGCCCATCGACGTCGACGACGCGGTGCGTATCGCCCTCGACAACGATCCCTTACTCACCCAGCAGCGCATCGGGCTGCGCTCCGCCGCGCTCAACCTCAAGCAGGCTCGCAACACCCTGCTGCCGAGTCTCACCCTCAACGGCTCGTTCAGCCTGCAGGGCCGCGGCGGCACGCGGATCATCCGTAGCGGTGGCGTCATCGGCGGTGAAGAAACGGAGATCATCGCGACTGGCTTCGGCACCGCCATCTCGCAGGTGTTCTCGGGCGACTTCAACACCTGGAGCGTCGGCGCCACGTTGTCGATGCCATTGCACAACTACTCCGCCAAGGCGAGCGTGGCGCGCGCCCAGATCACCGAGCGCCAGTCGCTGACGCAATTCGAGCAGCGCCGCCAACAGGTCACCTACGACGTGCGCCAGCAGGTACGCACCGTGCAGAACTTGGTACAGCAGGTGGAAACGGCTTCGCGCACGGCTGCCCTGGCGCAACGCCAGTACCAGGCGGAACGCCGCAAGTTCGATGTCGGCACGAGCACCAACTTCGAGGTCTTGAACGTCCAAAACCAGCTCACCCAGTCGCAGCTCAACGAGCTGCAAGCCATCTTGAGCCTGCAGGGCGCCCTCGCCCAGCTGGAGTTCACCAAGGGCACGCTGCTGCAGTACTTCGGCGTGCAGATCGGCGACGCCGGGACAGGTGGAGGGCGGTAGGGCTTACGCTGGATTCAGGTTGGAGACGTTGACGCCGCGGCGCAAATGCGCCGCGGCGTCCGTTTTTTCTGCTAACCGCCACCGTTTTTTTCATTTCCCGCCACCCGTTTTTTTGATTTCCCACCACCCACCCCCGACCTCTCGGCGCCTACAGCGCCTTCGCTGCCCGCTGGGCGCGTAGGTGGGGCGGAGCGACTTGCATACGGTGGGCGGTTGTTCGGCTACTCGCCCAGGTGGGAGCGAAGCGCCGGTCCCGATAGTCGCCCTTCCTGTTCCTTATGGCGAA
>SMUY01338721.1_pt1 | contig 17090 bp, 9 predicted proteins | sample 2456441 | NCBI WGS metagenome assembly SMUY01 (sample SAMN11095931, study PRJNA526329) | marine sediment metagenome | biome: Marine sediment; feature: Surficial sediment; material: Deep marine sediment; isolation source: Hadal surficial sediment | place: Pacific Ocean | collected 2014-11 | depth 0-1...
CGTAGCCGCACCGTTGAGGATGTCCGTCTTGGTGGTTGGTTGAATCAGCGGTCCAATATTGCTGATAATCGCTGCGCGGCCATTTTCGAACAGGCCCTGTAATCCGGGCATCGACGGATGCAGACCATAGTCCGTGCCATCCGCTGTTACAGGATTAATAGCGAGAAGATCCTGTTGCGCCACTGCCATGTTCTGCCGCGAGGCTGCATAGACATTGTATTCAGCATTGCTGCGCGGAATGAGCATGTTGAATGAGTCATTACCGCCATGCAGGAATATGCAGACCAGCGCCTTGTAATCGGGGAAAGGTGCACTCGTACCGATCACTTGTGAAAACGCAGCACCTGGATAACTGGCGATAGCCACCGTCGCTGCTGCGCCTGTTGTTGTCAAAAATTCGCGTCGATTGAATCTTCTCATTTCTATTCTCCGAATCTATCGCTGGTACGCGAATTCTGGTGACGAAACTACAAAGTAGATGGCCTCTGCCGTACGATTCGCGGCGTCTGCCACGTCGATGCGATCAATCATGCCGACCATTTCGGCCCTGAGAACGTCTGAAACTGTGCCTGCAAGGAGCTTGCCGACAACCATGTCGATCAATGCATTGGTGTCGTCGGCAATGGCCATTTCCTCGCTGATATCGATAAAGACGTCATCCTCTTCAAGGTTCTGGTTTGCTGAATTGAGACCGAAGCAGGTCAGGAAAAAATAGTTGGTGACAAATGTGTTCTGGTACTCCGTCGCGATTTCCAGTTCTGGTGCAACAAAACTGCTATTACGAATTTCTCCGGCCGGCGCAAAGAATGGGCTGAAGAAATTGAACACGTGCGTCGCCTGCATCGGGCCCTGACCAAAGATAATGTAGGAGGCGAACAGCGGATATTTGCCACTGGCGGAACTGGCGTTATAGGCGCGCCACAGCTGAGTAAGTCGCAGCAGCGGCTCTTTGACCTTGCCGTCGATTTCCATCGGAAAATCCGGGCGCGCTTCATCGTCCATCAAGATGGCTTTCACGACGGCGCCCAGGTCACCACGAACACCCGAACCGTTGTTATCAAATACAGCGCCAACCCGCTGTATGTATCCGGGCGACGGATTGCTGGTCACCAGGCGCTGGATCAGGCGGATTGCAATGAACGGTCCAACATTGGGGTGGTTGAATACGTTATCCAGCGCAGCCGCCAGGTCCTGGTTGCCCGTTTGTCCAGCCGGCAAGGTAACGCCGTTTAGCAATGATTTTTCGCCATCATCATGAAAAGCCGGGTACAGCTGCATCGGGATGGTCTGGTTTGCATCGTTCTGGCGCGCCTGCGGAAAACCTGGCGCACCGGCGTAATTCCAGCCGGTATAGACATGTGCAAATCCTTCAATGACTGCCTGGTTGTAAGTCGGTATTGGAAGGTTTAGCCCATCAAGCCGATTGCTGCCATCTGCGTTAAGTTCTACAAGGCCGATGGAAAACAGTTGCATGAGTTCACGCGCGTAATTTTCGTCCGGTCGAATGTTAAGCGCGGGGTTCGGTTTTTCATTACCCAGCATGCTGAGATAAACACCCATGGCCGGATGCAGGGTAATGCGCTGAATGAGTTCCCGATAATTACCAAACGCATTCTCCGCCAGCAGGTCGTTGTAACTTCCCAGAGAATAAGGCGCATTCACCAATGCACCAAGTTGCGACACAACCATGATCTCCGACAATGCGAAGGTTACGCGCTGGCGCAACTGGTCCGGCTCGTTAATCGCGTTGCGAAACCAGACATCAACACGATCAACCTGCAGCTCGCCAAGATTCTGCGGGCGCGGGAGGCTTTGCAGGAACGGCAGCTGCCGCGATATCGGCATCTGCATCTGCTCGTCAATCCATGCCTCGATCCCTATATCGACAACGTGCTGCGCCGCTGCCAGTGTCGCGCCGAAGGACGCCTGGTTCAGGAACTGGAAGGCCTCGGCCATCGTTACCGTGGGTGGTGGTGGAGGTGGTGGCGGCGGCGGTGGCGGCGTCGTTGAGCCGCCTGATGAGCCATCACAGGCCGACAGTGACAGCGTCACTATGGCTGCGGATAATAATTGCTTAAATCCTTTCATGGCTGTATCCCTTCAGTCCGTACACTGTGGCACGGTTACCTGAATCTAGGGTGAACCGCGCTTTCGGTCGTTGAGCCGTGTCCGGAAACACCGATTTCCTCACGAAACTTATAGCTGCAGGTTCATCAATTGGTTACCGGTCAGTAGAAAATTGTTTCCGTAAACTGTTTGACCTGATACTTGCCCAACAGTGCGGCCTGCTCCTGCGCTGGATGCAATGTTCAGCACCGTCATAGCCGGACAACTCTCGACATCCTGTCTGGTCATAACGCTTCGCGCTTCAATTCCGTTGACCCGATTAACGTGTGAATGCTCGAATTATGTCAAACCCGTGGCTCAGCAGCCGCATTTCGAGTGATAGCACGCATTACTATGAACACAGATGCGCGTGACCGGCAGAACAGATTTTCTCAGGCGACGCGCTGCCGGCTACCCATGATCACGATTGTCAGCGCAAGAACGAACGGGAGGATGCGCTCCGCCACATCTCCGGGCGTATTGGGAAACCAGGAGATCAGAACGGTCAGGCCGAAACCCGCCAGCATCGCGGCCAGGGTACTCGGTGCCGAAACGGATCTGCCGAGGAGCCGCATGATCAGGATGGGACCAAATGCCGAGCCCGCTGCAGACCAGGCGAACAGAACCCTGGAGAAAATATCTGCGCGCCAGCCCAGCGCCAGCACCGTCGCCAGTATCAGAATAACGACGATAGTCGTACGGGTCCCCGTCAGGCCAGTTTGTCCGCTACGTGATGCGAGGTTCCAATCGTAAGAGATGGCCGAAGCAGCGACCAGCAACTGGCTGTCGGCCGTTGACATGATTGCAGACAACACCGCAGCCAGCATGACACCAGCAATAACCGGTGGCAGCAATTCGCCGGCCACCTTAAAAAGTACTTGTTCAGAATCACCGAGATCGGCAAACAAAACGCGGGCGGACAAACCCAGCAATAACATGCCGGCATAAACGAGCACTGCCCATACCAGCGCAATAACACGTCCCTGGCGCAGACTTGGCTCGTCTTTCAATGCCATGAATCGATTGACGACGTGTGGTTGTCCCGGGTAACCGATGCCAATGCCGAACAAGCCAAGTACAAAGAAAATACCGGTCACACTGGCAAGCGCGCCGGAACCCAGCGGCGAGCCGGTACTGCCAATGGCGCTCAGCCCGGCAGTCAAAGGAGTGATACCGCCGACCGCGATCAGGGCTGCCGCCGGCAGCACAATCGCCGCCACAACCATTAAACCGCCTTGAATAGAATCGGTAACACTGACGGCCCAGAACCCGCCAAGCAGCGTGTACAGCAGAACGATACCGGCTCCGATCAGGATACTGGTCTGTTTAGAAAGACCAAAAACCGACTCGAATGCTTTCCCGGCCGCCTCGAATTGCGAAGCAATATAAAAGACAAAACAGAAGACGATGATGCACGCGGCAATGCGCAGGATTGTTTGCCGCATGGCACCGATGTTCGCGGGCGCAACTATGGCGCTGAGTGTAATCGCGTCTTCTTTTTTCGCCAGTCGTTGCAGCCTGGGCGCAACCCACGACCAGTTAAACAGGAATCCGCCAACCGTAGCCGGGAATATCCACAAGGCAGGCAGTCCCCACGCATAAGCTGCACCACTGACGCCGAGCAAGGTCCATGCCGATGACGAACTCGCCGACGCACTTATCGCAGCTACCCAGGGACCAAGCCCCCTGCCAGCAAGAAAAAAATCCTCGACGCCCTGATTGCGATTCCTGGCCCAAAGGCCGACACCGATAAGTATCGCGTTGTAGACAACCAGCGTTGCCAGTACGGCAGCGGTACTATCCATTACTCACTCAATCGGTTGTATTCGCGCAAGAGCGATTTGAGCCGCTCATGGTCTATGGCGCTAACCGTATTGCCGCGATGCCCGGTCATTTCACGGCCAGCGACCAACGCATTGATGATGGCCTCCTCCACCGCCTGAATGGTCGCAATAAAGAGTGGATTCATATCTTCGTTAGAGAGTGCGTCCAGCGCAATATCTGAACTGGCCTGGTTCGCTTGCTCATTGGCGCTCGAGAATGCAATGAAGATATCGCCCGAACCATTGCCGGCAAAACTTCCGGTCCGCGACAAGCCCAGTGCCGCACGCCGCGTCAGGCGCTTTAGCTGGTGTGGCAGCAAAGGTGCATCTGTACCAACAATAATGATGATCGAACCCGTTTCTTCGACTGCGGGTTCTTCATCTGAATAAACCATGTTGTCACGCATGAACTTGCCAACGGGAACGCCGGCCACCAGTAAGTGATCTCGACTGCCAAAGTTCGCCTGGACCAACACACCAACCGTGTAGTCGTTACCAGCTGCCGCGGTCACCCTGGACGATGTGCCGGTGCCGCACTTGTACTCAAAACAAACCATTGCAGTGCCACCACCGACATTACCTTCGGCAACAGGTCCGCTCTTCGCTGAGTTAAGCGCAGCAAATGCGTGCTCCGGTCGAACATGAAAACCGTTGATGTCGTTCAGATAGCCGTCCCAGGTTTCCGCAACGACCGGCAGCGACCACCAGTAACCACTGGCATCGGCGGCACCATGCTCGTAACGCCATTTTATGACGCCCTCATGAACCGCGCCGACGCTGTGCGTATTGGTGATCATGATGGGCCCTTCGATAAAACCGGATTCCTCGACCCAGGTCGTACCGGTCATCTCGCCGTTGCCATTGAGCGAAAACCAGCCGCCGAACACGGGTTGGTTGTTGCTGGCGGCACCACGCGGCAAAATTGCTGTAACGCCGGTCCGAACCGCTTTGCCGTTCGGCAAGTCCTGGATGATCGTTTCAAAACCGACTGTTACGCCGGCAATATCAGTGATCGCATTGAGTGGCCCCGGCGTTCCATCAAACGGAATGCCAAGATCACGAGCCCGCGGTTCAGCTATCGCAAGGAGCGGGAATAAAAGCAGTACAAGTAATCCATTTCTCATTGGTCATGTCCGTGTTCAGTAGTTAAGGGGCTCAGGTAATTTTTTTCTGTTAGTCCGCGTTTGCGCAGCGCAATCCCGTTCAGGCATTCCTTAACGACACGCGCGGCGTTCATCGCTGTCGTGTAGCCCGGATCAACCAGAGGATTGAGCTCAACGAGCTCGAAGCCGACGATTTCATTCATCGCACACAGGTTGCGCACAATCGGGAAGACCTCGCGCGTGGTCAGGCCGGCAGGTTCCGGCGTGCCGGTACCTGGCGCGAAAGCCGGATCGAGCACGTCAATGTCGAAGGAGATGAATAGGTACTCGGGGCCATCCAATGCCTCGTCCAGCACGCGACTCATGGTCGCGTCCCAACCGTTCTTTTCGATTTCAGCCATGGTGTGATAGCGCAGGCCATTTTCCCGCATCCATTCAAAGCCACGATTGCTCGGCCAGGTGCCGCGCAAGCCAACCTGGATAAAATTCTTGCCGGGTACGAGTTTCTCATTGAACAAACGCCGCACAGGCTGGCCATGCGAGATCAGGTGTGCGTCCCAGCCGACGCCGGCATCGTAGTGCGCATCAAAATGTACAACGCCGACTTTGCCGACGCCGTAAGCGTCGACAACGCCCGCAACATCCGGGTACATTAACGAATGATCACCGCCGATAATGAATGGAATCGTGCCCGTCGTCGCAACTTCACGAACCACCTCGCGTATGTGATCGAGGCTGCGCTCGGTACTCATGCTGTCAACGGAGATATCGCCATAATCGACCATCACCAGTTCGTTGGACGATGAAACCATGGTGTGCATGTGCTGCGGATCATTCATGCTCGCACCAATGTAAATTTCCGCGGTGCGTACTGCGCGCGGACCGTAGGCCGCTCCCCGAAACCCGGTGCCCATATCAAGACCTGCACCCATGATCGCCACATCCACTTCACCCGCGACCAGGTCCTCTGGCGTTAAGGCGATCGGCAGGTTAAAAAACGTCGGAATACCCTGTTTCGGCCCCGCGTAGAGATAGCGGTTCACATTAATTGGTCCCGCCTCGCGTGGGGTATTAAACGCTGCAGGCCGCCGGGTTTTCCAGCTATTGAATCCGCCCCCATCAGTACGCAATGGAATCGAGGGCTGATCGGTCTCCGGATCGAATTTCATCAACTCGGTGACCCGAATCATCGCGTCGATATAAGTCTCTATCTGCGCCGGCGTCTTTTTATCGAGACGATCGAAAAGAATATCGTGTCGCTCGGCAAAGCCGAAGATGCCATCGCCGCGCAGGAAATCGATTTTCCCCTGATCCAGGCCTGCAACTTTCTGCGCAATACTGTCCGGAAGATCGACTGGCTCGAACTCGCTTTCCTGAGCCAACGCAATGCTGCAGAAAGCTACGATCGCAACAAGAGCTGCCGGAAAATACCGTATTGATCTGATCAGATGATTCACCACACTCCCCCAGCTTTGAAAGCACATAATAGCCGGGATAGGCGTGTGACCACGCAGTTTTTCCGCTACCTTCCACAGTGTGAACAGCAACAAGTGGCAATTCTGGATCGACCGGGGTGGTACGTTTACGGATATCGTGGCGCTGCGCCCGGATGGCGGTCTGGAGACGGCCAAACTGTTGTCCGAGAACCCCGAGCAGTATGCCGATGCAGCCGCCGAGGGAATTCGTCGATTTGTATCAGGATCGGACCGGATTGAAGCGGTAAAAATGGGCACGACAGTGGCAACGAATGCGCTCCTCGAGCGAGCCGGCACGCCGACAGTGCTCGTTGTGACGGCAGGGTTTCGGGATGCGCTCGCCATTGGCTATCAAAACCGACCTGACATCTTCGCACTCAATATCGTCAAGCCCACGCCGATTTATGACCGTGTTGTCGAGGCGTGTGAGCGCATCAGTGCCGCAGGCGAAACGATAACGTCACTGGATGAAGACGATATCCGGCGATCGCTGCAATTGTGCTTTGATGATGGTCTTCGCTCAGCCGCTGTCTGTCTGGTACACGGCTACCGTTATCCCGAAAATGAAAATCGTATTGGTAAACTCGCCAAGGAAATCGGTTATACACAAGTATCTGTTTCTCACGATGTCGAATCGCTGATCAAGTTTGTCAGTCGTGCAGAGACCACGCTTGCCGATGCCTATCTCACGCCGGTGCTGAACAACTACATCGATAGGCTACAACGAGAACTTGCAAATATTGCGACACCACAACGCCTGCTATTCATGCAGAGCAACGGTGGGCTAACGCTCGCAGAGAATTTTCGCGGCAAGAACAGTGTCCTTTCGGGACCTGCTGCCGGCGTAGTTGGCATGGTTGAAACCGCATCGAAGGTTGGTTTTGAGCGCTTGATTGGCTTTGACATGGGTGGAACATCGACGGATGTTTCTGCCTGGAGCGGCGAATACGAACGCAGCACCGATTCTGAGGTTGCCGGCGTGCGTTTGCGTGCACCGATGATGAAGATCCACACGATTGCGGCTGGTGGCGGATCGATACTGCAGTACAAGGATGAGCGCTTCCAGGTCGGACCGGAATCCGCCGGCGCTGATCCGGGACCCGCCTGCTATCGACGCGCAGGACCACTGACGGTCACAGATGCGAACGTCCTGCTGGGACGCATTGCGATCGATTATTTTCCGAGTGTATTTGGTCCGGATGCGAATCAACCGCTCGATATCGATGTCGTCAGTCAGAGGTTCACCGATCTGGCCCAGGATGTTTCCGCAGCAACGCCTGAACAGGTCGCCGAGGGATTTCTCACCGTCGCCGTGGAAAGCATGGCGAATGCGATTCGAAAAATAACAATAGAACGTGGCGAAGATGTTCGTGATTTCGTGTTGTGTTGTTTCGGTGGCGCCGGTGGACAACATGCCTGCAAAGTGGCTGAAGTACTCGGCATGAAAAAGATCTGGTTGCACCCGATGGCCGGCGTTTTATCGGCATACGGCATGGGATTGTCGGATATTCGTGTTGAAAAACAACAGACTGCGGAGGTCCCATTCAACGATGAGGAAATAGAGCTCCTGCAGCCTGCCGTTGAAGAGCTGCAGCGGCAGTGCGATGCCGCACTTGCCGCACAAAATGTTGCCGAAGAAAACCGTGCTTTTCAGGTAAGCCTGGGACTGCGCATCAGTGGCTCGGATACGATTCTCGATGTCGCGTTCGACAACGCGGAAAATATGATCAACTCATTCGCAGAGATCTATCGCAGCCGTTTTGGTGCCGAGCCCGACCCGGGCCAGTTACTGGTCGCGACACTACGCGTCGAGGCCACAGGGAATGAACAGGTTTTTAGCGATCCTCTCATTGGCAGTTCCGGCAACGCTGACGCCGTGAGCAGCACGAGGATGTGGGTCGACGATACCTGGCATGACGTCCCTGTATATTCTCGCGACGAACTTGGCAGCGGAGCGCAAATTACCGGACCTGCAATCGTTGCCGAGTCAAACGGTACGACGGTCATCGATGCTGGCTGGTCTGGTTCGGTCAACAAATTTGGACACCTGCTGCTGGAACAATCGGGTAAAGCCGTCAGTGCATCTCAGGAAACGGAATCCAGGCCCGACCCGGTAAGACTGGAAGTTTTCAACCGACTTTTCATGCATATCGCGGAGCAAATGGGCACAGTTCTGCAGAGCACGGCACTTTCCGTAAATATTCGCGAGCGTCTCGATTTCTCTTGCGCGCTTTTTGATGCAGAAGGCCGGTTGGTGTCGAATGCACCACATATGCCGGTGCACCTTGGCTCAATGGGTGAAAGCGTACGCAGTGTCATCGCAGCGTGTGGCGAAGCGTTAAGTCCCGGCGATGCAGTAATGCTTAACTCACCCTATAACGGTGGCACACACCTCCCGGATATCACAGTCGTAACACCGTGGTTCACCGACTCAGACAAACCGATGTTTTTTCTTGCATCAAGAGCACACCATGCCGACATAGGCGGCATCACACCAGGCTCCATGCCGTCGGAAAGTCATCACATCGATGAAGAAGGCGTTCTGATCGACAACTTCTGGCTGGTGCGCGCCGGGAAACTGCAATCAGATGCCGTATTGCAGTTGTTCGCCGCGGCGAACTATCCGGCGCGCAATCCACGACAGAATATTGCTGACCTCAAAGCACAACTTGCGGCCAACCAGCAGGGCATACGCCAGCTTGAGAAAGCAATCGAACGATACGGTTTGGCGACCGTACAGTCTTACCTGAAATTCGTGCGCGAAAACGCCGCAACCAGCGTGCGCCGCCTCATCGGTTCACTGGAGGATGGCGAATTCGAATACGAACTGGATTCCGGCGAGTTCATCCGGGTCAAAATCGAAGTCGATCACCAACAACACGAAGCCAGTATCGATTTCACCGGCACGTCGGGGCAGTCCGAAACAAATTTCAACGCACCGGAGGCAGTAACGCGCGCAGCAGTGCTATATGTATTCCGCAGCCTGATCAGGGAAGACATTCCAATGAATGAAGGTTGCCTTGAACCCCTGAAAATTAAAATCCCGAAGAACAGCATGTTAAGCCCGTCATATCCCGCTGCCGTCGTCGCTGGCAATGTGGAAACGTCTCAGTGCGTAACCGACGCTCTGTACGGCGCGTTGGGCGCACTTGCCGCATCCCAGGGCACCATGAACAATTTCACTTTCGGCAACGACGAGGTGCAGTACTACGAAACTATTTGCGGCGGTGCGGGCGCCGGCCCCGGATTCGATGGCGCGGATGCTGTACATACCCATATGACCAACTCGCGCATGACCGACGTGGAGGTATTCGAACAAAATTTCCCGGTCATCGTTGAATCATTTGCCATCCGCAAAGGCTCAGGCGGCGCTGGCAAGTGGCGCGGTGGAGATGGTTCCATCCGGAAACTGAAATTCATCGCGCCAGTCCAGGCAGCGATTCTTTCGAATCACCGCAGAATCGCACCGTTTGGTATGAACGGCGGCGAAAGCGCCAAAACGGGAACCAACACAGTGATTCGCAACGACGGAAAAACGGAAAAATTATCGGCTACGGCAACAATGAATCTCGCCACTGGCGATGTGATTATTATCGAAACACCAGGCGGCGGCGGGTTCGGCACAAAAAATTAGCGGCTGATTAACGCCGGAGTCGGCCATAACCGGCATTGCCTGGCGGCCTGATTGACGGCAACGTCCCTTGCCCCCGATTCTCAATTGACGGTCGCATTCCGTCCTGGTCAGCTTTCTGGCATCTTAAACTCTGGTGCGAGCACAGCATTGGCATTCGTCGTCAGCGCTTGACGGATTTCTTTAACGGGCTGGTAATCGGGATCATTGACGAAATCTCGTACAGCTTGTTCCGAGGGAAATCGTATGACCACAACGCCTTTCGCCGGATTACCCTGGAGCGGCTCCGCGTCGAAGGAACCTACGACAACTTTCCCGCCGTACTTTGCAAGGAAAGGGATGACCTGAGGAACATACTCCTCCCGGTACCTGTCGATGTCGGTGATGGTGTGCGTCAGGATAAAGTAAGCGGCCATAGGTTTCCTCTGCAGTTATCTCCAACCTGTCGTAATGCTATCAGCTGGACGTCTAAAAAGGGGTCAGGTCATTGCTATCCCATAACGACGAGTTTCCTGGCCGTGGACTGCAGCGTTGGCGTAATGATCCGGTATTTTCGCGGATTTGGGACATCGCCCGTGCCGATAGAACGATATTCTCGGGATTTGGGGCAATACATCTATCGGCACGGGTAATTGACTTTCGCTCCATACGCTTGTCCTTCAAACACCCTGTTCGCCTCACAGTTTCTCCTTGGTGCAAATTTTTGCGGCTACGCTTTGAACTTATGCCGAACTCTTATCAGCCGTTCGCCGATGGAAGCGATTGCCGTCTCGGATCACCAGAAGTATCTATGGTGGTTGCTGCTCTTGAGAACTGCCTCCCGAAGACACAGACACTCTCGTTCATGATCAAGAGCTTACAGAATAACACCAAATAAAACATTCACATAAGATGTTTTTTGATAACGATTGATAACGTTTCGTCACGTTGGATAACGTTCGCACTGTGACAAAAGTGTGACAGCATTTTCCCGTCGATCGCAATCAATATAGCGTGATTTGTTGGTGGATTCGTCGATCAATTCTATCCGAATAGAGTTTTTGCGCCCTACAGGCGGTAATGCCGTACTCGCCGGCCTAGACGTCACCATCCAACAAGAGCGTAAAGTCATAACCGGCATTCTCGATTACCGCGACAGGATTAGAGCTAGTACGATCAACGCAAAACGCAAAACAACACTCCTCGTCAATTGAGGTCGAGTTTACCCACGTACACCAAGACCGCCAGGGCCTTGCACTTCACGTCGAGGGACTAGTCAAGAATCATCAAACGATGCAATTGCTCCCGGTCGAGGTCAAGTTTGATTTACAGGGCTTAGGTATTTCTCCAAAAATGCAACTCACAGACCCCTTTCCGGTCGATATTTGCTACGAAATCGGTATATTGGGCGCCCCTGATGGATCAGTCAGGAATCTGCGTTTTTCGCGTGTTCCAGGACCGATCGACCGGTCAAGAAAAACAAGTGTTTGCAAATCTAAGATCACAGATTCACATGTGTTATTTACGTTTATCCACATTATTGCTGGTCCTGTCGGCCGGTGTCGTATTGGCGCAGGGCGGGCCACCGGGTGGCCGATCCGTCACTGTTGAAAGCATAGTCGTCGAACCGACAAGGTTGAGTTCGACCATTAAAGCGGTCGGTACAGTACTCGCAGACGCATCTGCGTTGCTACGCTCGGAAGTGCCGGGGCAGATAGTGGAGTTGCACTTCGAGGATGGACAAGCGATTGTCAAGGGCGCCCCGTTGTTTTCGATTGAGGCTACTGTGCTAACGGCGGAAGCCAACGAGGCCAAGGCAAATGCGGAGCAGAGCGAAGCGGCTTATACGCGGGCGAAAGAGCTGGTCGAAGACAGGTTAATTTCGGCGACGGAATTCGATACCGCGCGAGCTAATTACAATGTCAGTATTGCAAGGGATTTGTCTGCGCGGGCGCGCTTGTCAAAAACAGTCATTCGCTCTCCTTTCGATGGCTACGTCGGCTTGCGCATGATCAACATAGGTGACTACGCGACCATCGGCCAGGAACTCGTTAGCGTGGTGAGTCTCGATCCCTTGCGCGTGGAGTTCAGCGTCCCGGAAACCCTTTTGGCAAAAATGAAGTCGGGACAGACCATAGAGGTATCGGTCGGTGCATATCCGGATGAGACATTTGGCGGCGTCATCACGGCGATTGCGCCGCAGATCGATGTTACAGGACACAGCGTGACGATCCGTGCCCGGCTGCCGAACCCGGAATTGAAATTGCGGCCAGGGCTGTTTGCGCAGGTCAGCGTGACGCTCGATGTCCAGGATAGTGCTTTGATGGTTCCTGAACAGGCAATCTGGCCAATCGGCCAGGACAAGACTGTCTTTGTTGTTGAGAATGGCAAGGCGATGCAGAAAACCGTCCGGTTGGGTCAGCGCCTGCCAGGTCGGGTTGAGATTGTCTCTGGCATCGTTGCCGGTGAGGAAATCATCACGGCGGGCCAGATGAAAATTTTTGACGGGGCAGATGTCAATACGATTCCTGCTACCGGCGTAGATTACTAGCAACACGATGCAATTATCCACGCTATCCATTCGCAGGCCGGTGCTTGCCACCGTCCTGAATCTCGTTATTCTGCTGATTGGCGTCATCAGCTATCAGCGGCTTGCCGTTCGCCTGATTCCGAACGTCGATGTACCGATCGTGACAGTGCGCACCATTTACCCGGGCGCTAATGCACAGGTCATCGAATCGCAAGTTACAAAACCGATTGAAGATACGCTCTCGGGAATTGAGGGTATCGACTACATCAGTTCTGTCAGTCGTGCGGAAGTGAGCCAGGTAACGGTTCGTTTCCTGCTGGACCGGGATGCCGATGCGGCAGCGAGCGACGTTCGTGATCGCGTGTCGCAGGCGCGGGATTTCCTGCCGGAAGAAGCCGATGAACCGATTGTGCAGAAGCAAGAAGCGGATGCGCAGCCGATAATTTACCTGGCATTTTCTTCGGATCGACACAACTTGACCGAGATTGCGGACATTGCCACGCGACTGGTTAAAGATCGGGTACAAACACTGCCAGGCGTCGCACAGGCGGACATTTACGGCAACCGATACGCTATGCGAATCTGGCTCGATCCGGATCGGCTCGCCGGTTTTGAGCTCACGCCGCAGGATATCGAAGATGCATTACGCCAGCAGAACATCGAGGTTCCTGCCGGCAGGGTCGAGAGTACGCAGCGGGAGTTCACTGTTCTTGCGGAAACTGACTTGCGTGAGCCCGATGAATTTGCGCAGATCATTGTAAAGAACACGGATAATTTTTTGGTCAGGCTTGGCGATGTCGCGCGCATCGAACTGGGTGCTGATTCTGCGAGATTCCGGGCGCGATTCAACCGGCGCAATGCCGTGCCGCTCGCAATCATCAAGCAGGCGGTCGCTAACCCGCTCGATATATCCGATGCATTGAAAGTGCTGTTACCCGAGATTACGCGCACGTTGCCGGAAGGCATGCGCGTTGACATGGCTTACGACTCCACCGTGTTTATCCAGGAATCGATTGACGAAGTTTACGTAACTGTTGTGGAAGCGGTGATTCTCGTGATGATCGTCATTTTCCTGTTCCTCAGGAACTGGCGCGCCGTTCTCATTCCGCTTGTGACGATTCCTGTGTCCCTGATTGGCGCGTTCGCACTGATGAACCTGTTCGGCTTCACCATCAATACACTGTCACTTCTAGCCATGGTGCTGGCTATAGGGCTGGTAGTCGATGATGCGATTGTGATGCTGGAAAATATTTACCGGCATATCGAAGACGGCATGGCGCCGTACGAGGCCGCAATGAAAGGCAGCTCAGAGATCGGCTTTGCAATTATTGCAATGACACTGACCCTGGCGGCGGTGTACCTGCCATTTGCGTTTTCGACCGGCCGCAGTGGCATGCTTTTCATTGAGTTTGCCCTGACGCTGGCGGGCGCCGTAGTGGTATCAGGATTTACCGCATTGACACTCTCGCCGATGATGTGTTCGAAAATGCTTCGGCATGAAGAAAAACATGGGCGCATGTTTGAGTTCGGTGAGCGAGTACTTAACGGCCTCGATAGAGGTTATCGATCGATACTTGCTCGAATACTTCGATTACGCTGGCTGACAATAGGTTTCGCTTTGATCGTCGTTGGCAGCATGGTCAGTATGTTCTTGTCTCTGCCCAATGAACTGGCTCCCGCCGAAGACCAGGGAATGGTTATCGGTTTTGGATTAGCACCTGAAGGCGCGACAATCGATTACACGGATCGCTACGGCAAGCAGATGGAAGATATTTACGAGTCTGTGCCGGAACAGAATCGCTTTTTTAAAATCATAGGTTTTGGAGATGTAACCAGTGCGATTGGTTTTATTGGTCTGAAACCCTGGAAAGAGCGTGAGCGTAGCGCGCAGGAAATCGCAAGCAGTTTGTTCCCAGCGTTTTCCGGCATTGCAGGACTCATGGCATTCCCGGTTACACCACCACCACTTGGACAGGGCCGCTTCGGCCAACCGCTCAGTTTTGTCGTTCAAACAACCGGCAGTTGGGCCGAGTTGGATGCAATCGTCAAGAAACTGCTGGTCAAGATGGCTGAGAATCCGCAGCTTACGAATCCGGATTCCGATCTCAAGCTCAACAAACCTGAACTCAGGATCGATATCAACCGGGAAAAAGTGTCGGTTCTCGGCGCGAGCATCAGCACGGTTGGACGGACGCTCGAGACGATGCTTGGTGGGCGCAACGTGACCCGGTTCAAGATGGGAACTGAGCAATACGATGTAATCGTGCAGATTGAAGACGAGTCAAGGCGTACGCCGGGCGACCTTAGCAACATTTTCGTTCGTGGCAGGGATGACACGATGATCCAGTTGCAAAATCTTGCGACTGTCACCGAGACGGTTGCCGCAAAAGAGTTGAATCACTTTGACAAGCTCCGAGCAGCGACAGTCGGCGCGGGCCTTGCGCCTGGCTACTCGCAGGGTGAAGCTTTGGAGTGGATGGAAGCTGCGTTACGCGAAGTTGCGCCGGAGGCGCTCTATGATCTGTCCGGAGAATCGCGCGAATTCAGTGATTCGGCGTCGAGCGCGTTGATTCTCATGGTTCTCGCGCTAATATTTATTTATCTCGTATTGTCTGCGCAATTCGAAAGTTTCGTGGATCCACTGATTATCCTGGCGGCCGTGCCCCTGGCGATGTTCGGGGCATTTCTATGCCTTGTCATGATCAACAAGGGCAATGATCTTGGATGGTGGACAATGGCCGGTTCGTGGAATATTTACACGCAAATCGGGGCAGTCACTCTCGTGGGCCTGATATCCAAGCATGGAATATTAATCGTTGAGTTTGCGAACCAGTTGCGCGCTCAGGGTGCGAACAAGCGCGACGCAGTCCTGCAATCTGCCGCGTTGCGTCTACGACCAATCCTGATGACTACAGGCGCAATGGTATTGGGTGCAGTTCCACTTGCGATGGCGACCGGTGCCGGCGCAGAAGCCCGCCATCAAATTGGCTGGGTTATCGTTGGCGGAATGAGTTTCGGTACCCTGTTTACCCTGTTCGTCGTTCCGGTCGTATACCTTTTCCTGTCCGGGAAACATCGTAATCTGGAAGTCGCCTGAGTATTGGCATTGGGCCTGCCGTTCAGACGGGTCGAATGAACGGGAACCAGTCCTCTCTTAACACCTGGCCCGCTTGCATGTCGTGACCGGGATAGGGTGGTGATGTTGGACCAGGGCGTTCAGCGTAGCGCGCATCGTCGCCGACGAATCTAAGCGATAACGCTCGCCGTTGGGTCTTGCTCATGTTGCCGCGCGCGCCATGCACTGTTTTGAAATGAAAAGCGACGGCATCGCCTGGTTGCATGGCCCATTCCACCGTCGGGAATTTCGCGGGCTCTTTGTCAGGATCGGGTACAGGAAGATAGCCTTCCTCACTGGCGTAGAAATCCTCCTCCGATAGCCAGCGCGTCGGCAAGACCAGTTTTTTCCACTTGTGTGATCCGACGATCATGCGCAATGTTGCCTGATCGACAGGGTCGACCGGAATCCAGAAGCTTACTGTCTGCTCGCCGTCCACGAAATAATAAGGCGCATCCTGGTGCCACGGCGTTGCCCGCGTGGTCCCTGGCTCCTTGACCAGCACGTGGTCATGAAAAATCTGCACGCGTTTCGATTGCATCAGTGCCGCGGCCGCTTTGGCCGCCGGTGATTTGAAAATGATCTGCTCAAACTCCGGAATACGATTCCAGTTGCAGTAATCGTCGAAAAAACGACCGGATTCGCCTGGCGTTGTATTTTCAGCGGCGAACTCACCGGGTTCACGCATGTTTCGCTCGATCCCGGCGCTCAGGGCGTCGAGCCAGTCGCAAAAAAGTCCTGGCAAGAGGACAGCGCCATCGCGATTGAAAGCTTCGATTTGTGCAGCGCTCACGCAGTCGGGCATCGTCGTCATCCGTGTCAGTGTCGACCGTACGTTATAGGGTCAGGCTACGGACCGCAATGCCGTGGACGTTCATGGTGCGCCCGGAATAGTTGAGAGAGATGCCGAAAGGTGTTATCACCGGACTAAAGTTGTAGGAGGATATTCGCCGTGCGAAAAATACCCGTCTGTGGCGAATTAGTGCTCAAGCCGCGACGGGCAGTTGGTACAGGCCTCTGCAGTGATTTTGCCAGCGGTAAGAATCCAGATCTGCGACATTGGTTCGTAGCTTCGCATTTCTTTCACTGGGAGTGTCACCGTCCAACGCATAATGGCAACGCTGGGTCGTTGTAGAACTCCTTAAAACTGAGAAGTTTGTTCTCTAAGTCGCGAGCGGTCCAAAAGGGCACCAAGTCGAGGTAATCTCGCCTGATCGTCCCAATCAGTCGTTCCACAAACGGGTGTGAAATCGGCAGGTAAGGCACAGTTTTCACTTCGGTTACCTCGCGAATCCGAAGGTTGGCCTTCCATTGATGGAATCTGAAAA
>SMUY01327698.1_pt1 | contig 17088 bp, 17 predicted proteins | sample 2456441 | NCBI WGS metagenome assembly SMUY01 (sample SAMN11095931, study PRJNA526329) | marine sediment metagenome | biome: Marine sediment; feature: Surficial sediment; material: Deep marine sediment; isolation source: Hadal surficial sediment | place: Pacific Ocean | collected 2014-11 | depth...
CTGCACCAGCTCGGCGCGCGATTTGGCTGCAGTCAGCTCCTCGGCCGCATGTTTTTCCAGATCAGTGCGCCGGGCTTCAAATTCCGCACTGTTTTCCGGCGTGGCCAGTGATGCTTTGCCCGAGGGCAACAAGTAGTTACGACCGTAACCTGGCTTCACGGTGACTAGGTCACCGATATCGCCGAGATTTTCAACCTTGTCCAACAAAATAAGGAAAAATCACAATTCTCGTGAATTTCCTCACTCACCAAGGATTTTCTGCGCAGTTCGCTCTACTACGCCCCTGACATGCTCATCCGACAGGTGGCTGTAGCGTTTCACCATTGCCAACGTCTTGTGGCCCAGAACAGCGGCAATTTCTGCCGTGGTCGCTCCATTCATAGCTAGGTAGGACGCACACGAGTGTCTGAGGTCATGGAAGCGAAAGTCCTTCAATTCCGCTTCGGACCGAGCTTCTCGCCAAGCCTTCTCGAAATAGAAGGGGTTTGGCTTACCTGTGGCGGGATGCGTGAAAATCAGGTCTGTGTCAATTCTGCGCACTTTTCTGAGCTTCTTTAGCTCATTGACTACCGGAGGCACCAACGTCAGGGTGCGCCTCTCTCTGTTCTTTGTATCGTGCAAGATGGCCCTTTGAGAGGCCAAATCGACATCTTTCCAGTGCAGGCCCAGGATCTCGCCTTTTCGTGCGCCGCTGGTCAGCGCAAGAATCACAATCGCATATAAATGTGGGTGGGTGCTGGCTTTAGCTGCTTTGAGCAGCCTGTCTCGCTCATCATCACTCAGGTAACGGACCCTTCCATTAGCTTCCTGTAGTCGGCTTACTTTCCGAAGTGGGTTGGAGTCCATCCATTCCCATTCCCGCTCTGCTATCGTGCAGGCATGACTCAATAGCGCTAGATATCGATTGACAGTGCTCGGCGCCCTTTCCTTGGCCAACTCATCCCGGATTTCGACAATGGCTGCTCGGGTCAACTCATGAAGCTTCAAGTTGCCTAATTGCTTGATCCAAAAATCGGCATACCGGATAGGGTTTGCCTGGTCGCGCTTCTTTGGAATCTCTGTCTCTTTGTACCGCTCCAATAGATTACGAACGGTGCGTCTTTTTGCTTCGTGAGACGGAAGGTATTTTCCCTTTGAAATTGCCAGTTCAATCTCATTCGCCCACTCTTCGGCTTCGCCTTTGGTGCGGAAAGTTTCGACCTGACTACGCCTGCCACCCTTGCGGATAACAGCTTGCCACCTGGTTCCTTTCTTGCCTTGCCGTTTACGGAAATACGCCATCGCACTCTCTGACCAATTTGCGTGCGATTGTATCCCTTGTGCGACAAATGAGCGACAAAAACAATTACGGCCACTTGATGCGTGTGGTAGAAATGGTGATAAGTAATTGTTTTTATTGGTGGTGATGGGCGGACTTGAACCGCCGACCTACGGATTATGAATCCGTCGCTCTAACCGGCTGAGCTACATCACCAATTCTTGAATTCTGCGTCTCGCGAGGGGCGCAGTTTGCTTTGGGCGTGCGACCGAGTCAAGACAACGCGCATGCCCTGGTTTTGCGGAATTCGCTCCCGGTCCCTCACGTCAGACTGACAGAAAATCCCTAAACGTTACTGATTACCGAGTTATGGGCTCTTTCGACGCATTGCCGTTCGTAGCAATGTTGCCGACAGCTCGGCGATTTGCTGCAGATTGTTGATTCGCGAACCATCGACTTGACTGGGGTATTACCAACAAATATTATTTGTTGGTAACTCAGATCTGGAATTTCTATGGCAAAGAATACGAGCGTCGCGATTGGCAATCATTTCCAGCGTTTCATTGAAAGGCAGGTGAAACAAGGTCGTTTTGGCTCCGCCAGTGAAGCCATCAGAGCCGGACTTCGACTCCTGGAAGAACATGAGGCGAAATTCGAAGCATTGCGGCTCGCTGTTCAGGAGGGGGTCGATAGTGGACCGGCCGAAGATTTCGATTTCGATGACTTCATCAGTCGCAAGGAAGGATTAGCGAAGGATGTGCACTTACCGGCTACGTCCCAAGGCAAAAAACGATCTCGATAGAATCTGGGAACAGACATCCGAAAATTGGGGGCACGCTCAAGCAAGGCATTACTTAGGAAAGATCAGGCACGCTTGTTACCTCATCGCGAGCAACCCGCACATTGGCAGATCGCGGGAAGAAGTTCTGGCAGGGCTCCATGTGTTCACCGTTGAAAAACACATGCTTTGTTATTTCATTGATGACTCTCAAATCGACGTATTACGCATCCTGCACAGGAGGATGGATGTGGCGAGCCGCATTGTTTGAAGGTCGTGCAAGCTGCTGATCAGACATTGAATCGAAAGTGCATAACATCGCCTTCCTGGACGACGTAGTCCTTACCTTCGAGCCTGAGGCGGCCTGCCTCCTTCGCGCCCTGCTCTCCGTTGCCGCTGACGAAGTCAGCGTAGCTGATGACCTCGGCACGAATAAAGCCTTTCTCAAAATCGGTGTGGATTTCCGCTGCGGCTTTCGGTGCCACGGCACCGATGCGTGTGGTCCACGCGCGAGCTTCCTTCGAAGTTGCCGTGAAAAAGGTTTGCAGGCCGAGCAATTTGTAGGCACAGCGAATCACGCGATCCAGGCCGGGTTCTTCAAGTCCCAGTTCTGCCAGAAACTCGGCCTTGTCGGCATCATCCAGTTGGGCAATCTCCGCCTCGATCGCAGCGCAGATGACGACGACTTCCGCGCCATCCTGCTGTGCCAGTTCGCGGACGGCATCCACGTATGGGTTGTTTCCAAGCCCGCCTTCGTCGACATTGGCGACGTACAATACGGGTTTTGCGGTAAGCAGGTGCAACTCTCGCATAAATGGCCGCTCGTTGTCCGAAAGATCGAGTGAACGAACGGGCAGCCCCTCATCAAGGTGTGCCTTCACTTTTTTCAAGAAGTCGCGATAGGCAATCGCCGTTTTTTCATTCGCTTTTGCGTTGCGCTCGGCTTTGTATAACTGTTTTTCGACGGATTCGAGATCCGCCAGAGCGAGTTCGATGTTGATCGTCTCAATGTCGTCAACCGGATTAATCGATCCGGAAACGTGGCTCACATCATCATTTTCAAAGCAGCGGACGACGTGTGCGATCGCATTCGTGTCCCGGATACTTGCAAGAAACCGGTTGCCGAGTCCCTCGCCCCTGGACGCACCGGCCACAAGACCTGCGATATCGACAAACTCCATTGTCGTCGGAATTGTTTTCTTGGGTTTGACAATACTTGAAATGACCTGCAAACGCGGGTCGGGTACGGGGACGACACCGATATTCGGCTCGATGGTGCAGAAAGGATAGTTCTCAGCCGGGATTTCCGCCGCCGTCAGTGCGTTGAACAGAGTCGATTTGCCGACATTGGGCAGGCCAACGATGCCGCAGGTGATGGCCACGGATCAGGAGTCGGTCTTTGTGTGCAGACGGGTCATCGCTGCCTCGATGCCATCTTCTACCAGGGTCGGTACGACATCTGCGGCATCGTCGATATTGTGCAGCATGGCTTGCTCGACCTCGGCAGAAGCAGGCTTGAGAACGTAATCTGTCACCAGGTCCTTGTGACCGGGATGACCGACGCCGATGCGCAAGCGCATAAAATCGGACCCTGTGTGCTTGATAATGTCGCGTAGTCCGTTGTGGCCGCCGTGGCCGCCGCCCTTTTTCAGACGCACCGTGCCTGGTGGCAAATCGATTTCGTCATGCGCGACGAGAAGATCGCTGACAGCAAGACGATAGTATTCGAGCACACCACGAACGGGCCCGCCGCTCAGGTTCATGTAGCTCTGCGGTTTAATGAGCCAGACGTCGTTATCGGATAGATGAATGCGACAGATCTCCGCATCAAATCGCTTTTCATAACGAAATTCCACGCCGGCGCGGCGTGCAAGCTCGTCGACAAACCAGAAGCCGGCATTATGCACCGTACGCGCATGACGTTCCTCGGGATTGCCAAGGCCCGCAATCGCTGTCAGATACGTGGTCAAGACATTGACCTGCGCTGCGCAGATTACTCGTCGGTGGTCTCGGTCTTGGAATCGTCTTCGGCAGCGGCTCCTTCTGCTGGCGCTTCGCCCTCTTCGCCCTCTTCGCCCTCAATTGCCTCAAGCTCTTCTTCCTCCGGAACCTCTTCTTCGATGATCTCTTCCTTGATGATATGAATCGAGACGATTGGCTGGGCCTGCTGTTCTTCCTCAACATGCGCAAGCGCGACAATCTCCACACCGTCCGGAACCTTGATATCGGTCAAATAAAGCATCTCGTTCAATTCGAGCTGCGAAATATCGACGTCCAGATATTCGGGCAGGTCTTTGGGCAGACAGGTCACCTCGACGTCGGTCACCATCTTCGTGACGGTACCGCCACCCTCTTTGACACCGACGGCTACGTCTTCGCCGACATAGTGAATCGGCACGTTCATCTTGATCTGCTTGTCCTCGACAATACGTTGCAGATCCAGATGCAGGATCTGCCGTTTGGAGGGATGACGCTGCACGTCCTTGAGAATCGCTGCCTGGCTTTTCTCGCCGACCTTGATATTGAGAATGCTCGAATAGAACGACTCGTTCTCGAGCTGACGAACGACCTTGCTGTGGTCGAATGTGAGGGCACGCGGCGGACGGCCGGCACCATAGATGATTGCAGGAACTTTACCTTCACGACGCAGGCGGCGGCTCGCACCTTTCCCCTGGTCTTCCCGATAGTCCGCAATCAGATCGAATTCCTGACCCATGGGAGCTCTCCGATAACTGATTGTTTATAAAGCTGTTTCCAGCTTCCATTAATCATCCCGACCGCGACCAATCGGGATAAGGCCGCGCATCATAGCGGAAAGCCGGGATCCTCGCAATTGTGTATTCAATGGGACAGACCCCGGGTCTGTCCCGGGGTGTGTCCCCGATTAGTCGACGTAAAGTGAGCTGACCGATTCCTCGTCACTGATACGGCGCATGGTCTCGGCAAGCAGTTCGGCCGTCGAGAGTTGACGGATCTTGTCGCATGCCTGGGCGGATTCGCTCAAAGGAATCGTATCGGTGACGACTATCTCATCGAGTTCGGATTCACCGATACGGGAAACGGCCGGTCCGGATAAGACAGCATGAGTGATATAGGCGACCACCACTTTGGCGCCGTTCTCCTTGAGCGCACTCGCGGCGTGGCATAGCGTGCCGGCCGTATCGACCATGTCATCGATCAGCACGCAGGCTTTGCCCTCGACCTCGCCGATGATGTTCATGACTTCCGACTGATTGGCTCTGGCGCGTCGTTTGTCGATGATAACGAGGTCGGCATCGTCAAGTCGCTTTGCCAAAGCCCGGGCGCGTACAACGCCGCCAACATCGGGCGAGACAACGACCATGTCGTCGTATTTCTTCTTCCACACATCACCGAGCAGAACCGGTGAGGCGTAGACATTATCGACGGCGATATCGAAGAAACCCTGAATCTGATCGGCGTGCAGGTCGACGGTCAGCACCCGGTCGACGCCGGCGGTACCGATCAGCTTGGCGACCAGTTTGGCCGTAATCGGTACCCGGGATGATCTCGGCCGCCGGTCCTGGCGGGCGAAGCCGAAGTAGGGAATCACGGCGGTGATCCTCGCGGCCGAAGCCCGCTTGACGGCATCGACCATCACCAGCAGTTCCATGAGATTCTCCGGCCCTGGCGGGCAGGTGGACTGAATGATGAAGGTCTCGCGGCCCCTGATATTCTCGAGTATCTCGACGTTGATTTCGCCGTCGCTGAACCGGCCGACGAAGGCCTTGGCCAGCGGAATATGCAGGATCCGGGCTATGTCATGGGCCAGTTTCGGGTGCGCGTTCCCGGAAAAGATCGCCATCGTTGCCGGATCCATGACCCTATCTCACCTCGCTTGTCGATTTTTCAGCGCTACAGTAGCGTAGAAAGTGGCTGGGGTGGCAGGATTCGAACCTGCGCATGACGGGATCAAAACCCGTTGCCTTACCCCTTGGCTACACCCCATCTGCTACACCGTCTGACTGTTATGGTGGTATGCGATTAACCGTCGCGCGCAATTGTGAGGCGCGGCACAAGAGGTGTCAACGACGAGTCCTAAGCCATCAGTTCGGCTGTCGGAACGTCCAGTTATCGATGAGCAGCCGTACCTTGTTGTCGCCCGAAACCGCCGTTAGCCGCCGTGGCATTGACTGTCCCCCGCCGTCACGATACTGCGCGATTTCGATGAGCCAGCTGCCCTGCCTGAGCGACGCCAGCTGCCCGTCCTCGTTGAATTCGGTGTCGGCAGGCACCGCGGGGTCCGGTATGCCGAGTGCCCAGTAACGCAGGCTGGTCACCGGGATCGTCCAGCCGTACATCGCCCGAAGATCAAACTCAGGATCCTGAAGTACCGTTTCCTCGCCGTCCTTGTCCGTAACGGTTACGCGCTGGCTGTCTCCTTCAATGCGAATCGAACCGAATCCGAGCGGGCCACTAACCACCAGGCGAAAGTCATTGTCGTTTTGTGCATACCGGAGCTTGCCATTGAAGCCTTCATTGCCGGCACTGACGCCGATGCGACCCCTGAACTCCCAGTCGGCCATGCCGGCCAGAATCCGCGTGCGGGTCTCCCAGTCGGAAAGCTCTGGCAAGTCGACGCCGCGTTGTGTGGCGCAACCCGCAATGGCCAGCAATGACAGCGCTATTGCAATGTATCGGGCGGTAGAGTCAGGCCGCATATGAGGATTTTATCAACGTTCTTCAGGGAATACGTGTTCGCGGACATCTTTCAACAGCTTGTCGTCGGGGTTCAGAAGCTCTGCTTCCTCGAGGACTTTCAACGCTTCGTCCTGCTGCTCGAGTTTTCCGAGTACCTCGATGATGTGAGACGCGACTTCGGGATCTTTGAGGATCGCGTATGCCCGTTGCAATTCTTCGAGGGCGCGTTCGTTTTCTCCAAGGCGATACAGCACCCAGCCATAGCTGTCGATGATGGCAGCACTGTCCGGATCGAGCTTCAGCGCCTTCTTGATCAGTTTTTCCGCTTCCGCATATTTTGCAGTCCGATCAGCCAGGGTGTAACCAAGCGCATTGAGCGACATGGCACTATCGGGCCATCGCTTTACTGATCGCCGGTACTCCTTGATGGCATCGTCGACACTGCCCATGCGCAACAAAAGTTCCGCCTTGCCGAGTGCTGCGACCTCGTCGTCTGGCCGGTATTCGATGAGGCGCTCATAGGCATCGAGCGCCTCGGGGTAACGTTCCAGTGAAACGAGAACCTGGGCCTCGACCTCGACCATATCGATCGCGAAACTTGGGTTAGCGGCGCCAAATTGCCGCAGATGCTCCAGCGCTTCATCGGTCTTGCCTTGCTGGGCCAGTATGGCGCTCACCCGTCGTTGCGAATTCAGGGCGTTGTTACCCCGTTTGACCTGTGAGTAAAGGCGCACGGCCTGCTCTTGCTCGGACCGTCGATCTGCAATCCGGCCGAGATAATAGAGCGCGTCCATCGTGTAATGGCCGCTCGCGAGCAGGTCCTCGAAATCGGCCCATGCGGCTTCGAGATAATCCAGGCGAAAATTGATGATCGCCATCAGGCGTAAGGCATCCGTTCGCCCGGGTTGTTCGAGCAAAATCTGATTCACCTGGCTGAGCGCGTCGTCATCCCGGCCCGCCGAGAGCAGCATGATTGCCAGTTCCATCCGCGCTTCGGGATCGGGGTCGGGATCATCACCAACGATTCTCGAGGTATAGTCGATCGCGCCTGCCTGATCGCCGGCCAGCAGCATCGCCCGCGCTTTTAACAAGTGTGCCTGCAACCAGTCAGGCTGCAACTCGAGTGCGCGGGATGCACGCTCGATGGCCTCTTCGGAATCGCCCGCCTGCAGGGCCATTACGCCGGCCGCATATTGCGCCGACGCCGAGTTTTTGTACGGCTTGGCAAGTTGCCGCATCAACTCATCGGCATCTTCAGCATTTTCCTGAGACAGGAACGGTATCAGCGAAACCAGTCTCTCGTCCGGCGCTTGCACGCCACGCTTGAGCAGGCGCTTGAAGGCGCGTCGCGAGGCCCTGATGTCACCGAGTCGCAGCTGAAGCTGGGCGACATAGAGGAGCGCCTCATCGCTGTCCTCATCAAGCTTTAGCCAGCGTTGTGCCGAGCGAAGCGCTTCCTCATTGAAGCCATAACTGAAATTAACGCGGGTTGCCTTGCTTGCGACAGCGACATCTGGGCTGAGTTCGGCGGCTCTGCGGTATTCCGATGCGGCCTTCTTGTATTCCTGCCGCTGCAGCGCAATCTCGGCCTGCTGCAGATGCGCGCTGACTTCATCGCTGTCCTTATCGGCAATGGCGTGATTTGCCGCCAGGCTCGCTAACATCATGGCCATAAGTGGCCAGACACGCGATGTTTTGTGCACACAAAGGCGCCTGTTCGCAAAGTTGGCCATCAATACTGCAGCCGATCGTCCGTTCCAAGCCAACAGAGACAAGCAACTGCACCGTAAGTTCGCTTATCATATGCACTGATTCTGCAAACAATTCTCAAAAAACGTCCCATGCCGCTGCAAATTTTCGGGCTGAACCATAACACGGCACCTGTCGAAATACGTGAACAGGTCATATTTTCGGGTGACGCCGTTCCCCGGGCTTTGTTACAGCTACTTGACCTGGACGGTATTGACGAGACCGTCCTGCTGTCCACCTGCAACCGTACCGAGTTTTATGTCGTAGCGAACGATGGCGACACCGGGGTCCTCGAAGCGTGGCTGCAAAACGACCAGAATCTCAATGCTGAGGCACGCAAAGCCCTGTTTACACTCGAGAAGGACGACGCAATCAGGCACCTCTTTCGGGTCGCCTGCGGCCTGGACTCGATGGTGCTCGGTGAGCCGCAGATTCTCGGTCAGCTGAAAGATGCGTATATACAAGCGCAACAGGCCGGTTCGGTCGGCAGCCAGCTAAGCCGCCTTTTCCAGCATACTTTTTCAGTCGCGAAGAAAGTCCGCTCCGACACCGATATTGGCAGCAGCCCCGTATCCGTTGCTTATGCGGCCGTGACGCTCGCCAACCAGTTTTTTGCCGGCTTCAGTCGGCACACGGCCCTTTTGATCGGCGCCGGCACGACCATCGAACTGGTCGCCAGACATCTTGCGAGTAAGGGTATCGGACGCCTGTTCGTCGCGAATCGCGACATCAACCGGGCACAGGCTCTCGCCAGTCAGTTTGGCGGATTCGCGTTGCCTATTTCGGAAATTGAAGGGACGCTGCCCGAAGCAGACATCCTGATCAGTGCGACCGCAAGTACCGATCCTGTTATCTCGCTCGAGCAAATGACCAAGGCAGTGCAGGCGCGCAAACACAAACCGGTATTCGCGGTCGATATTGCCGTACCGAGAGACATAGACCCGGAGGTCAGCACGCTCAAAGACGTCTACCTGTATACGATTGACGATCTCAACAAGGTCATTATCGAAGGACAAAGCAACCGCGAGGCTGCAGCCGTCGATGCCAATCGAATCCTCGATGACGAGATCCAGCGCTATCTCGCCATGGAGCGGAGCAAGGAGGTCGCGCCGATTATTACCGAATTGCGCGACCAGGGAGACGCAATCAGGAAAGCAGTGCTGAAGCAGGCGCGGCTTCGATTGAATAGAGGCACGGACAGCGATGAAGTCCTTGAATACGCAACCGCGTCATTAATGAAGAAAATGCTGCACCAACCCAGCGTGCGGTTACGCGAAGCAGGTGAGCATTCTGACAAGGAAATGATCAAGGCGGCACGCGCGCTCTTCGGTCTTGCAAAAAAGGACGATTGAGCAATCGGAATACTGCAGGAATGAAAGCATCTATCAGAAACAGGCTTGAATTCGTTCGCGATCGTCACGAAGAGTTGTCGGGATTGTTGTCCGATCCCGACATCATCAATGACCAGAACCAGTTTCGTGATTTGTCACGTGAATACTCGAAGCTGGAGACCGTCGTCGGCTTATTCCAGAAATACGAATCGCTTGGCGAGGACATCGCCGCCGCCGAGGAGATGGCGAACGACGCCGACGATGAAATCCGCAAGATGGGGCAGGAAGAGCTGGCTTCTCTTAACGAATGCCGCGGCGAACTGTTGCTGGATCTGCAGAAGGCGCTAATTCCGCGGGACCCGCGCGATGATAGCAACGTCTATCTCGAAATACGGGCGGGTACGGGCGGTGATGAAGCTGCGATTTTTGCGGGCGATCTGTTTCGCATGTACTCGAAATATGCCGAAGCAATGCATTGGTCGCTGGAGATTGTCAGCGCACGGGAAGGTGAGCATGGTGGCTATAAAGAGATCATCAGCCGTATTTCCGGCAAAGGCATTTACGCCAGACTGAAGTTCGAGTCTGGCGCACACCGGGTGCAACGCGTGCCGGCCACCGAATCACAAGGGCGTATTCATACCTCCGCCTGCACGGTGGCCGTGCTGCCCGAAGCAGACGAAGTCGAGGAAATCGAAATCAACACCGCTGACTTGCGGGTTGACACTTATCGAGCCTCCGGCGCAGGCGGGCAGCACGTTAACAAGACCGATTCCGCGGTCCGCTTGACTCACTTGCCGACAGGTATCGTTGTCGAGTGCCAGGACCAGCGGTCCCAGCACAAGAATCGCGCGCGCGCGATGTCGTTGCTGCGGGCAAAGCTGCTGGATGCGGAGCTATCGCAGCGCGCCAGCGAGCAGGCCGAAAGCCGAAGACTGCAGGTCGGTTCCGGCGATCGTTCGGAACGAATCCGCACTTATAACTATCCGCAGGGCCGGGTAACGGACCACCGAATCAACCTGACTCTATATAAACTTGCCGAGGTCCTGGAAGGCAACCTCGACCAGCTTATTCAACCTCTTGTGAGCGAATATCAGGCAGATCAGCTCGCGGCAATTGATGAGTAACAATGAACGACGTCCGGCGCCTGTTGGAATGCGTAGGTCACACGCCACTGATTCGTCTGAATCATCTTTCTGACGCAACAGGCTGTGAGATCCTCGGCAAAGCCGAGTTCATGAATCCGGGTGGTTCCGTCAAGGACCGGGCAGCACTCGGCATGATTCTCGATGCGAAAAAGACAGGCGCGCTGAAGCCGGGCGGTATCATCGTGGAGGGCACCGCGGGCAATACCGGCATCGGGCTCGCCATGGTCGGCAGCGCCCTCGGGCATCGCACCGTCATCGTCATGCCCGATAACCAGAGCAGCGAGAAAATAGCGACGCTGAGAGCTTACGGCGCCGAAGTAAAGCTGATTCCGGCCGTGCCTTACAAGAATCCCGAGCATTTTGTGCATACGTCCGGGCGGCTCGCGGAATCTCTCAACGAAACTGAAGCGAATGGCGCCTGGTGGGCCAATCAGTTCGAGAACCTTGCAAACCGTGACTTTCACGCGGAAACGACCGGTCCCGAGATCTGGCAACAGACCGATGGCAAGGTCGACGGCTTTGTCAGCTCGGTCGGTACGGGCGGCACATTGGCCGGCGTGGCGCGGGCGCTTCGTTCCCGGAACTCCAACGTGCAAATTGCGCTATCGGACCCCCACGGATCCGGCCTGCATAACTTTTTTGCACACGGTGAGATCAAGATTGAAGGCAACTCCATCACAGAAGGAATAGGCAACAGCCGCGTGACTGCAAATCTCGCTGACACGGCCATCGATATCAGTTGGCAAATTCCCGACGAAGAAGCAATCCCGATCGTGTTTGACCTGATCCGCGAAGAAGGCCTCGTGTTAGGGGGATCCAGCGGCATCAACCTGGCGGGTGCGGTGCGCCTTGCACAGGAACTCGGCGCCGGGCATACGATCGTGACGATGCTGGCGGATTCAGGCCTGCGCTACCAGGCGCGCTTGTTTAATAAGGCGTTTCTTGAAAGCAAGGGATTGAGCTTGCCTGACTGGCTGGAATCCCCGGCTTAGCTCAGCTCGCAGGAGCTGTCCGACCGCCATGGATGGCGGGAGTGTAGGTGTTGCAGGCGCATTCGCCTACCTGACGGGCGATTCATGATTATTGCATCTGGTGGCGCAGATAGTTAAGAACATCGGATCGGGTAATCAGCCCCAGAAAATCGTCGCCATCGACAACCGCGGCGTAAGGCTGCAGGTGCAACATTGCCACGAGATTGTTGATGCTCGTATCCTTGTCGAGTTGAATGAAGGCCGTCTGCATCGCGTCATTGACCGGCGCTTTCATCAGCTCCGGCTTGCCGAACACGAATTGCATTATTGCGTCTTCGGTCAGTACGCCGAGCAGCTTGCCCTGCTCCATTACCGGTAGTTGTGAGATACCGGCATTGCGCAGACGATTGTGTGCCGTTGTCAAAATATCAGTTGGCCCAACGGTTATTGTTGCGCGCTCATCGTGTGGGCGCCCGATCAGGTCACGCAAATCACCTGACTTCTCACGCTTGATAAACCCCTGGTCTTCCAGCCAGAAATCGTTATACAACTTTGACAGGTACTTGTTGCCCGTGTCACAGGCAAGGCTGACGACGCGCTTTGGCTCCGTCTGCTCGTGACAATATTTCAACGCCGCTGCGACCAGCGTTCCGGTCGATGATCCAGCCAAAAGTCCTTCCTTCCTCAGCAGCTCTCGAGCAGTTTTGAACGATTCGTAATCACTGATGCTGTACGCTTTGACGACTTTGCTGAAGTCGGTGATTGGGGGGATGAAGTCCTCGCCGATGCCCTCGACCAGCCAATCCGCACTTTTTACGCCGACCTCACCCTTGTTGACGTAGTCGGCCAGAATCGAACCAACGGGATCAGCAAGAATGAGATCCACCTGTGGCGCGTGTTCGGCAAGATATTTACTGAACCCGGCGGCGGTGCCGCAGGTACCTGCGCCAAGAACGATTGCATCGAGGTCACCCTCCATCTGTTCCAGGATTTCCGGCGCCGTGGTCTGCTCGTGGGCGAGCGGGTTGTCGGGATTGCCAAACTGGTTGATGAAAAAGGCGCCCTTCTCTTCCGCGATGGACCGGCCGAGATCCTGGTAGTACTCCGGATGGCCTTGCACCACGTCGGATCGGGTCAGCACGACTTCGGCGCCCATCGCTCGCAGGTTAAAGATTTTTTCCTGGCTCATTTTGTCCGGCAGCACGATGATCAGAGAATAGCCTTTTTGCGCAGCAACCAGCGCCAGGCCGAGACCCGTATTGCCCGCTGTCGCTTCGACGATGGTGTCGCCCGGACTGATATCACCGCGTTTTTCGGCTTCTTCTATCATCGTAATACCGATACGATCCTTGATGGAACCAGCGGGATTCATGAGTTCGAGCTTCAAGAAAAGGCGGCACGGGCCCGTGTCGAGATGTGTCACCTCGAGCATCGGCGTTTGCCCGACCATATCGAGAATATTGGAGAAGACCTTCATTGCACTCACAAAGGCAAGTAAATTTGACCGCCATACTACGCGAACGCGAACCCCGTATGCCACATGAGTCTGCCCGCCATCACCATTGAAAACTCCTTAGCCGATGCCGCAGAGAGGCTGGCTGAGGTCAGCGATAGTCCCAGGCTCGATGCGGAAACATTGCTTGCCTGGGTTCTGGACGCCCCGCGCAGCCATTTATTCACACACCCTGAGGCAGAACTGAACGACGAAATGGCCCGCGCATTCTCGGCTGCCCTTGCCCGCCGGCATCAGGGCGAGCCCGTGGCCTACATCACCGGCTCGAAGGAGTTCTGGTCCCTGCTATTGAAAGTCACCCGCGACACACTCGTGCCGCGCCCGGAAACAGAGACGCTCGTCGAACAAGCGCTGCTTCTGATCCCGCGGGACCGCCCCTGCCGGATTCTGGATCTCGGTACAGGCAGCGGCGCGATCGCGCTCGCGCTCGCCAGCGAACGACCGAATTGCGAAATCGTCGCTACCGATGCAAGCAGAGATGCACTTGAAATCGCCAAAGAAAACGCAAAGCAGCATGAATTGGACAATATCCGTTTCGTCGAAGGGACCTGGACAGAGCCCGTCGCTGATGAATGCTTCGATTTTGTGGTTGCAAACCCACCCTATGTGCGCGATGACGATCCGGCGCTTGATGAACTCCGCTACGAGCCTCGATCAGCACTCGCAGCCGGTCCCGACGGACTGGATGCGATCCGGAGGATTGCCGAAGACGCCGGAAGAATCCTGGCGGCAAACGGCACCCTGTTCCTCGAGCACGGCGCCTATCAGCGAAACGCCGTAGCCGATGTTCTGCGGCAAACAGGCTGGACGGGCATAGAGTGCATCAATGACCTTGCAGGACACCCCCGCGTGACCAAGGCAGCGCGTTAGATCCCGATCGGCCGCCAGGGCGGGCGATGTGCTCGGGTCTAAGTTAAACTCGATCCCTTCCCGAATAGCCAGAGATTTCAATGCTCACCATTGTGACGAGCCACGGCGACATCGTTGTCGAATTGTTTGAAGAAACGGCACCGATATCGACGAAGAATTTCATGCAATACGTCAACGACGGTTTCTATGCCGAAACCGTTTTTCACCGCGTCATGCCCAACTTCATGATTCAGGGCGGTGGCATGACGGCAGATATGAACAAGAAAGAGACGCGAGCAGCCATCAAGAACGAGGCGGCTAATGGCAAGAAAAATCTGCGCGGTACTCTGGCGATGGCCCGCACAGGCGAAGTCGATAGTGCCACCTGCCAGTTTTTCATCAATCTCAGGGACAATTCTTCTCTCGACCACAGCGGCCGCGATTACGGCTATGCCGTTTTCGCCCGCGTCACCGATGGCATGGATATCGTCGATGCGATCGCGGCAGTGGATACCGGTTCAGTGGCGGGGCACCAGGATGTGCCTTTGGAGCCCGTTACTATCGTCGAAGTTCGGTGGGATGACGATTGAGCAGCGACCAACAACCTGGGCGCTCGGCGCGACACCTGGCTCTCCCGCAAATCGGCGCCGAAGGCCAGGAACGCATCATATCATCGACGGCATTGTTGATCGGTATCGGCGGTATCGGCTGTGCAACAGCCAGCTATCTCGCGAGCAGTGGCGTCGGCCATCTGATTCTTTGTGATTTCGATACGGTTGATGCAAGCAATCTCGGACGCCAGGTGCTATACGGCCCCGCCGATATCGGCAAACTGAAAGTCAGACAGGCCGCGGCACGTCTCGCGGCGATGAACCCGGACGTTCGTCTTACCGAGATCACCGACAGGCTCACTGATGCGGCACTCACCGAAGCGGTGCTGCGATCCGACGTCGTTGTCGACGGTTGCGACAACTTTGCGACTCGCTTTCAGGTCAGCGACGCCTGCGTTGCCAACAGCCGCTGCCTGATCTCCGGAGCGGCAATTCGTTTTGAAGGCCAGATCGCAGTTTTCGGACCTGACTACTCGACATCGCCCTGTTACCGCTGCCTCTACCAGGAAGCGGACGAATCTCTCGATAACTGTGCCGGCAACGGAGTGCTTGCGCCGGTACCCGGTGTGATCGGCACGATGTTGGCCGTCGAGACATTGAAGTTTCTTGCAGCAGTCTCCGGAAGCAGGCCCGGTCAGCTCAGCCTGTACGACGCAATGTCGGCAAAGTGGCAACAGCTTGCCATCAAAAAACGGACAGATTGCCCCGCCTGCAGTTAGGCGTCGTCTGCTTTCGAGCCGAGCGGCCATCCGGGCGTCGCATGCAAGATCCGCAGGCCAAACGCCAACTCTATCGAGCCCGATAAATGGTCTGGTAGACCCATTCATGGCTGATCCGCACATTGCCCTCCCGGCGCATACTTGCGCTGGTCCGGCCCGGCATTCCGGCATTCGCCGTTGCGCAAGCGGCAGGTGGTTTTTGGCAACTGACGCCAAACAGAGACACACCGATACCCCAAAAAATCGACAATAGAACAACGTTCTTGACCCCCTGTTGTGACACGGTCGCAGTATCCCGGAATGTGATTAGACATGCCGGCAAAATGACAGTTAATATCCGCGCCGCCTTACGGTGAAGCCCAATTGGCCAAAATTACGCGAGCAACATCCAGGAGAGTTCGATGAAGATGCTATTTCTTTTTGCGGGCCTGCTTGTGCAGGGAATCGCCTTTGCACAATCGGCCGGGCAACAGCAAGCCGATCTTAGTTATACCTACGCAGAACTGCGTTTCGTCGATGTCGATATCAGCGGCGGGGACGGGCTTCGGTTCAATGGCTCGTATGAGCTGGAAAACAACTGGATGATTGTCGGCGGATTGACGGCGCTGGACTTCAACAACAACGTTGATGTAACAACTGTGGAACTCGGCGGCGGTTACGTTTGGCACTATTCAAATGACTTCGATCTGGTGAGTACACTCCGTTACGTTCGGGCCGATATTGATACCCCGGGCGGCAGTTCAGACGACAGTGGTTTTGCGTTCTCGGGGGGCGCTCGCGGCCTGTTGACACCTCAGTTCGAGGTGCGCGGTTCAGTTAACTACATTAACCTTGACAACAGCGACACCTACCTCGAGATCGCGGTCGACTATTATTTCACTGAGCAGTTCGCTGCAGGCGTGAGCCTAGAATTCGCAGGTGACGCGGACGTCTTCACAATTGGCGCGCGTTGGTTCTTCCAGTAAGCATACTTCGTGAATCTTCGCAGCAGTTCCGCCTCGCTCACAACCAGCCGGAGCCTGCCGGGCACAATGTCACATAGAAATCCGGCGCACGTTTGGCCGCGTAATTATCAGGCAAGCTCTACCAAAAGTCAGGCAGCATCCGCTTTCGCGGGATCGTAGCCCAGGTTGGGTGCGAGCCAGCGTTCGGCTTCCTCAATCGTCATGCCCTTCCTCTTGGCGAAAGATTCGACCTGATCGCGGGCGATTTTGCCCACAGAGAAATATTTCGCGTCGGGATGTGAGAAATAGAATCCGCTGACGGCGGCAGTCGGAAACATCGCGTAACTGTCGGTCAGTTTTAGCCCGATATTGCTTTCGACGTCGAGCAACTCCCAGAGCTTGCCCTTTTCCGTGTGGTCGGGACATGCCGGGTACCCGGGTGCGGGACGGATGCCACGATATTTTTCGGCGATGCGTTGGTCGTTCGACAGGCTTTCGTTATCAGCGTAGCCCCAGTGCTCTGTGCGAACAGCCTCGTGCATGTACTCAGCAAGAGCTTCA
>SMUY01430870.1_pt1 | contig 17085 bp, 18 predicted proteins | sample 2456441 | NCBI WGS metagenome assembly SMUY01 (sample SAMN11095931, study PRJNA526329) | marine sediment metagenome | biome: Marine sediment; feature: Surficial sediment; material: Deep marine sediment; isolation source: Hadal surficial sediment | place: Pacific Ocean | collected 2014-11 | depth...
CGGCCGAGATGATCGACTTCCTGAAGTTCAACGTGCACTACGCTGAACAGATCTACGGTATGCAACCGGATGCCGGCCCCGGCGTGTGGAACCGGATGGAATACCGGCCGCTGGAAGGGTTCATCTGGGCCATTTCGCCGTTCAATTTCACCTCGATCGGTGGGAATCTGTGCAGCGCCCCGGCGCTGATGGGCACGACGGCCGTGTGGAAGCCGTCCCACACCAGCACACTCAGCAACTACCACCTGTTCAGGTTGTTCGAGGAGGCAGGCCTGCCTCCGGGCGTGATCAACTTCGTTCCCGGCAATCCGGTCATGATGACCGACGTGTTGTTTGCCGAGGAGCGGATGGCCGGCATCCACTTCACGGGATCGACGGCGGTGTTCCAGTCGTTGTGGCAGAAACTCGCGGCCAATCTGGACCGGTACCGGTCCTATCCCCGGATCGTCGGGGAAACGGGCGGCAAGGACTTCATCGTGGCCCATCCCTCTGCGGATGTGGCGGCGCTGACGGTCGCCATGGTGCGGGGCGGCTACGAATACCAGGGGCAGAAGTGCAGCGCGGCGTCCCGCTGCTACGTGCCGAAATCCATGTGGCCGGAATTACGCGAGCGCCTGGTGGCGATGATCGGCGACATCCGGATGGGCGATCCGGCGGACTTCAGCAACTTCATGGCCGCGGTGATCGACCGGAAGTCGTATACCAAGATCACCGGCTACATCGAAGAGGCGAAGGCCGATCCCGGTATCGAGATCGTGGCGGGCGGCGGGGCCAGTGACGAAGTCGGCTACTTCATCGAACCGACGTTGCTCCGGGCGGACGATCCGCATGCCCGGGTGATATGCGAGGAGATCTTTGGCCCGGTGTTGAGCGTATATGTCTACCCCGATGATTCATGGTCGGAGACGCTGACGCTGGTGGACACGACGTCGCCCTACGCGCTGACAGGCGCGGTGTTCGCCCAGGACCGGGCGGCCCTGATCGAGGCCAAGCGGGCACTGCGTTACGCGGCCGGCAATTTCTATCTCAACGACAAGCCGAGCGGAGCGGTGGTGGGTCAGCAGCCGTTCGGCGGAGCCCGGGCCAGCGGTACCAACGACAAGGCGGGGTCGCCGCTGAATCTCCTGCGATGGGTGTCGCCCCAAACCATCAAGGAGACGTTCGTGCCGCCGATCGACTACCGCTATCCGCATATGCGAGCCGAGTGACCGGGAGCAGGACGTGAGACTGCCACACAGCTGTTCGAGGGGCCTCCGGGGGGGAGGCCCCTTGGTCGTTGCCCTGGCGATGGTGGCGCCGCACGGGGGGACGCTGGCGGCCCAGGCCGGTTCCGTCATCCGGTATCGGCCGGAGTTGTTGGCCTGCGTGGCTTTCCACCAGGCGGTTCTGAGTGAACTCGAAACGGTGCACGGTGAGGATCGTCGGACGGAAACCACCGGGTGGGAGGGTGACCTCGTCATTCGGGCCGAAGCAGACACCGGAGGGGTATTGTCGGTGGCGGCCTGGTTCGAACGGTTGCGAGTGTGGCGCGATACGCCGGAAGGGAGACTCGAGCCCGCTACCGACGGGATGCTGGGTGGACGTTACCGGGGGATCTTGCGTCCCGACGGTGACTACCACCCGGTCACCGCACCGTTCATCCCTGAGGCGGTTTCAGCGATTGCGGCGATGGACACGGCGCTCGACGAGTTGTTCCCTCCGCTGCCGCCGGCGGCGTTGGTGCCGGGTGGGGCGGTGACCGATGGGCGGGGATGGAGATTCCACCGGCTGAGCGATACTCTCGTGGCCGGGCGGACGGCCCTGCGGCTGCGGCTCTTGCGCAGCGACACCACCTCGGTGTCGGTCGACTGGGGCGGCGGTCAGGTTTCGCGGGGTGAATCGGTCGAGGAAGAATGGGGCCGCGTGCTGTGGCAGACCGGGATGGGGCCGCTGTCGTGGATCCGGCGCATCACCACGGTCGTCACCTTTCCGGCAACCGGCGTATCGGTGCGACCCGTGCGCACGGAAGTGCGTCAGGAACGTCGGCTCGAGCACCTCGGGGCTCTCCCCCCGGAGCGTTGTGCGGTGCGGTAACCGCCCACGCCGCAAGCAACTCTCTTGATCCCGCGTCGGGAAGTTCCTACTTTAGTCAATACCCTCGCTGGGAGGCCCTGCCGATGTCGGAACGCTTCCTGAGCTCCGACGAATACGACGAACAAGCCCACCAACTCTACAACGAAGGCCGCTACGACGACGCGCTGGACATTCTAAAGGCAGGCGCAGCACTCTATCCCCAAGCCGCAGAACTCCAGGTCGGGATGGCTTATGCCTATCTCGCCAGGGAGGAGTACGCCTGGGCCCGCCGCTGTTTCGAAACCGCCCTCGCCCTCGACGTGGATCACGAGGACGCCCTGGCGGGGTACGGCGAGGTGCTACTGAAAGTGGGCGATGTGCCGGGCGCCTTGTCGGCGTACGAGCGCATCGTCGAGCTGGGATTTCAGGACGACCACGAACTCATGCTGCAACTGGGCCGGGCCCTGTTCCGCCAGGGGTTGGTGGGCCACGCCCACCGCTTCTTCGGGCTGGTGGTTTCGAACCACCCCGACTCGGCCGAGGCCGCGGCCTGCGTCGGCTACGCGTCGCACCGGATGGGTCGCGACCCGATCGCCCTCTACTGGATGCGCCGGGCTCTCGAACTCGACCCCCAATACAGTGAAGCCCGCATCTATCTGGCCAACATTCTGTACGATCGAGGGGAGTCGGAAGCCGCGCTCCACCATTTGGGCCTAACCCAGCCCGAGGAGCACTACGACGAACTGGGGCTGTGGCGCTACCTCGAACTAAAGCGGGCGTTGTGCCGGTTGCCGGAAGACGACCCGGGCCTGAGGTCCTGGACCAAGCGGCTGAGAGAAATCGCCGGCGAGCCTGACCCGATCGACGTGTTGCTGGCTGAAGTCGAGGCACGCCAACCGGACGGCAGCACCCGCGATCCCACGCAATTGGAATTGTTCGGTGCCATGGTGGCCGACTTGCCGGGCATGGAGAAGCGTCGGCCGAGCCACGGGGGGAGCCATCTTGTCGCCACCCTCGCGGGTCACCTGTTCGACGGGAGTTGGGACGAGATTCTGCTGCTGATGCGGGATGCCGACGTGGAGTGGGCCGCAGCGTCCTTGCGCGAATTCATGGCCGGCCAGGCGAGGCGGGGCCAGACGGAGACCGGCATCGTGATTCCGGTCACCGACGCCGAGGCGTTCATTCGGGGGAGCGCCGAAGCGGGCGTCCTTCGCATCATCCAGTGACGTCCGCAGGCCGCTGATGGGCCGTTGGACGGAAGGTGTCCGGCGGGCGCAACTCCCCAACGGACTCACGGTCCTGGCTCAGGCGCAATCCGCAGCGCCTGCGGCCGCAGTGGTCACCCACGTCAAAGCCGGATTCTTCGACGAGCCCGACCGATGGGGCGGCGTCTCGCACGTGCTGGAACACATGTTCTTCAAGGGCACTCCGACGCGAGGTGTCGGCCAGATCGCCCAGGAGACCAAGGCCGCCGGCGGCTACCTCAACGCCGGCACGTCCTACGACTACACCACCTACTACGTGGTGCTCCCCGCCGCCTCACTCGAAACGGCGCTCGACATCCAGGCGGACGCGCTCCAGCACTCTGTCATCGACGCCGACGAACTCGCCCGGGAACTGCAGGTCATCATTCAGGAGGCCAAACGCAAGCGGGATTCGCCGGGCGCGGTCGCCACCGAGACGCTGTTCCAGATCATGTACGACCACCACCGGATCCGACGGTGGCGGATCGGCCACGAAGATCACCTGGCCCAACTCACCCGTGACGACGTCTGGCAGTACTACCGCTCCCGCTACGTGCCACGCAACACCATCGTTGCCATCGTCGGCGACATCGATCCGGACGAGGCACTGGCCATGGCGCGGACTCGGTACCGGGACTGGCCGGACGATTCTCCCGCCGTAGATCGATCACCGGCCGAACTACCACGGCGCGAGGTGCGCGTGCGTACCCTACGCGGTGATGTGGCGCAGGGGCGACTGATGCTCGGCTGGCGGACAGTACCGCCGCAACACCCCGACGAGGCGGCCCTGGAACTGGCGGCTGCGGTCCTGTCGGCGGGCCGGGGCTCCTGGTTGTATCGATTGCTTCGGGCCCCCGGGGTGGTGTCGGCGGTGTCGGCGTACACCTTTGCGCCGACCGAACTGGGGTTGTTCGGCGTGGGGATGGAGCTGGCGCCGGACCGCATTGCCCCGGCACTCGATGGGTTGGGCCACGCCCTCGATCGCCTGGTGAACGACGGCCCAGGGGCGAGTGACTTGGAACGGGCCCGGACGCTGCTGCTCACCCGGTGGGCACGGGGACTCGAACCGACGGACGGACGCGCCTCCGCACTGGCGGCGGCAGAGGCGCTGCGGGACGTCCACCTGTTGGACGAAGAGTTCCAACGGCTGCAGGAGACGACGGCGGAAGAGATTCGGGAGGCCGTTCAGCGATGGATCGATCCCCAATCGGTATCGGCGGTGAGTTACCTCCCCGAAGAGCAAGGGGCCGACCTGGACGTGGCTGATGTAGCTGCCCGGCTGGGGTACGGGGCCGGCACGCCATTGACGGTGCTCCCCGATATCCCGGTGAAGGTCCCCCCATCCATTCGTGTGACCCTGGCCGGCGACGACATGGTGCAGCTGGTGTCGCTCGACGGAGTCGATGTCATCGTCAGGCCCAAGCGGGACGTGCCGACGATCACCTTGGGTGTGTACGGTCCCCGCGATCCCAGCGAGACGCTCGATACCGCAGGGCTGGGGGCTCTGGCAGTACGCAGTGCCGTTCGTGGCGTCGGACCGTACGGAGCGGGCAGCGTGGCAGCCGCGTTCGAGCGCCGGGGTGGAGCCGTGGGGGTGCACCTGAGTGGCGAGCGCTTCGGCTTCCGCTGCACCGTGCTGGCGGACGAGGCACCAGCGGCTGCCACCCTGTTGCGACGGCTGTTCGAAGATCCCTCGTTCGCCACCGAAGAAGTGGATCGTGAGCGGGCGGTGATGATCGAGGAAGCCCGGCAGCGGACCGACGACATGTTCGGCTATCCCTTTCAACTGGCTTTTGGCGCCGCGTTTCACGACACGGGCTACGGCGTGCCGAGGGGGGGGACCCCGCAATCGCTGGCGAGGTTCGATGCCGGCCGGGCGCAGGACGAATTTCGGCGATTGACCAATGGTAAGCGGCTTACCGTAGTAGCCGTGGGGGACGCCGAGCCGCAGGCACTGGCCGAACAAATTGCCGCGGCATTTGAAGACTACGCCGCGGCACCGTCAAACACCGGGCCGGAGCCGGCGAGTTACGCCGTCGACACGTCGGCGGTGGCACGAATGGAACAGCGAGACAAGGCCCAAACGGCGCTGGCGATGGTCTTCCCCGGGCCCGGCCGCCGGGACGACGACCGGTTTGCGGCGGAGGTGTGGGCGGCCGTGGCCGGCGGCCTGGGAGGCCGGCTGTTCGAGATTCTGCGATCGCAGCAGTCGCTGGCCTACACGGTAGTGGCTTCCTCATGGCAACGGCGTGGAGCCGGCGCCCTGTTGGCCTATGTGGCGACGTCTCCCGAGCGGGAGGAAGAGGCCCGGGATGGTTTGCACCGGGAACTCCAGCGTTTCGCGACGGAGTCCGTATCGGATGATGAGTTGTCGCGCGCCGTCAATTATCTGGCCGGTCAACGGAAAATCGCTCGTCAAACAAGCTCGGCGGTCATGGACGAGATTCTGGACGCGTGGTTTTCCGGTAATGGACTGGCGGAACTGGTGGATCCGTGGCACCGGTATCGCCCGGTCACGGTCGACGACGTGAGCGCAGTGTGCCACCGGGCATTCGCCGGAGGCCGGTGTGCCGAGGGGATCGTACGGGGGCGTACGGTTGAGGGAACGCCCGCCCGCTAGAACATCGACATGGCGAGGAAGGCTCGCAGGCTTTCGTTGGTGGCCCTGAGGCGCGAGCTGAGGAGTCGGACCGTCGACCACAGTACCTTGAACCCGAGATCGTGGTTGAATTCGAGAAGCATCTCGAATTCCGGGCGGGTGATGGTGGCGAGGCGGCAGGACACATCGGCAATGGCGTCGGTCGACCGGACCGATCGGTCGAAGACCGACATCTCACCGAAACAAGCGCCCGGCTGGAGGATCGACAGGGCTTCTTCGCCGGAGCCGGGAATGTCGCGGCTGATGCGGACTCGGCCTTCGAGCACCAGGAACAGGCGGTTGCCCGGCTCTCCCTCCTTGAAGATGTAGTCGCCGACGGCGAATGTCTGCTCGTGACAGATCTCGGCGACTTGCTTGATTTCCGCATCGTCGAGGTCGCCGAAGATTGCCGTTTGACGCAGGACAGTAGGATCCATGGGGGGCCACCGGGATCGGGGAGTGAATGACCGAAGGTAGTGCTGGGCCCGACACCCATCAAGATCACTGGCGGCCCAGCGTGGCCGACTGGATCACCGCCGTGCGCATCCCGTTGGCCGCGGTATTCGTCCTGGCGCCACAGTGGCGGCTGGTCGCCCTGGTGGCAGCCGGCGCCAGCGACGTGCTCGACGGGATCGTGGCCCGGCGCGTCGGTGCCTCCCGGTTGGGGGTGTTCCTCGACCCGGTGGCGGACAAGTTGTTTGCGGTAGCAGCCTTCGGCGTCGTGGCGATGTCGGGCCGGCTGGCGTGGTACGAGATCGTGGCGGTCTTGGCCCGGGACATCGCCGCCGTGGTGGCGTTCATCATCACCGCCATGCGCCACCACCGGCGGGCCATCAGCGCCCGGGCCGGCGGCAAAGTCGTGACCGCCCTGCAGATGGCCACTCTGTTGGCGTTCCAGCTGAACAGCGCCGCCCTGAAACCCTTGGCTTGGATCACCGGGGCGGTCGCCATCGGTGCCGTCTGGGACTATTACCGGGTCGACCGGTCGGCCAGCCGACTCCATCGCTGAGGCGACGGCAGACCCGAATCGAGGAGCAACATGGCACAGGAAACCAAACACATCGTCATGAACTGGCGGAACGGCATGGTGTTCGAAGGCGGAGACCCGGACGGACCCATGGCCGTGGTCGACGGGACCAACGAGACGGCTCCCGGCCCGATGCTGCAGCTATTGATGGCACTCGCCGGATGTGCCGGGAGCGACATCGTCACCATGCTGCCGAAGATGGAGGTCGAGCTGACCGCATTCCGAATGGAGGTGCGGGGGGTTCGCAACGAGACCTACCCCAAGCGCTACCTGACCATCCACATGGACTTCCATTTGGCCGGCAAGAATCTCGACGAAGCCAAGGCTCGCCGGAGTATCGAACTCTCGCTGGAGAAGTACTGTTCGGTCACCCACACGCTGAAACTGGATGCGCCGATCACCTATGACCTCCACCTGGGGTAGCGCGGCCCTGGCTGGAGCGCTGCTGGCGGTTCCGTCAGTGGCGGTGGCACAACGTGCCCACGAGCTGGGATTGCAGGTGATCGCCACCACGGACGACCCCGTGGCCGTGGTGGCAGGCCCGTCTGCCGGGATCAGGGTGGAGCGACGGGTCAGGCTGGTGGGGACCGCTGGGCTCGGCCTGCAGGGCGGAGAGCTGGCCTGGCGGCTCGAGGGCGTGGCGCATTTCCACTTGCGTCCAGACTCGCACACAGTTGGTGTCTATGGCGGAGGGGGATTGGCCCTGGCGGGCGGTGCCCGTACCCAGGGATACATGGTGGTGCTGCTGGGCGTCGAAACGTCCCCCGGAGGAACCGGCGGGTGGACGGCGGAGGTAGGGTTCGGGGGTGGCTTCCGAATGGCGGTGGGCTACCGCTGGCACTGAGTCCGGCGTCAACCGCCGGATGGAGGCCCCACAAACAAAACCGCCCCGAAAAGGGGCGGGAGCGAACCGACTAGCTCAGGCGGTGACGGATTCCGCCGGCGCCTTGTTCACCACCGGTTGGCAGTAACGTTCTCCCAGCACCCTGACGTTGGCCAGGTCCTCGGTCGACAGATCGAGGTAGCGGTCGGCGAGATACTGCATGGTGTCGTCGAACCAGTCCTTCTGATGCTCGGGTTCGGCCTCCAGGACGTCACATCTGAGAATGTGACTGAAGAGTTCGTCCCGGGCCTGGTCTGAGGAGTCGGAACGTCCCTGAGTGGTGTTCTTTGCCATGCACCTTCCTTTGTTTCATACTTGAACGTAGTGTCCAACTGTAAGCGCCGCAATATAATGGCTTAGCACGTAAAGGTGCAATTGGGTGATCTCCACCTCCTCTGATGGGGATTAGATTGTGGTGGTACGTGCCGGGGGCCGGCATACGATCCGGAGGTGGCTGTGGGCGAGCACGACGAAATTTACGGGCGTGAGCGCTCGGAGCGCCTCGAGGAGCTCCTCCGGAATCTTGCCGACCGCATCCGGCGGTTGGATCAAGACGGGAGGTTGCTGGCGGACGCGCCTGCACTGTTGCGTGCGCTGGGGGAGATCCGCAGCGAGTTGTTCCATTACGAGGTGCGTTCGACGTACGACAGTCCCGAGGTGGCGCGCAACCGACAGATCGTCGAAGAGGCGCGGGGCCGGCCCGATTCCTTGTTCGACGATGAACCGGAGGATGATGAACCATGGCGGCAGAGGGAGCAGGAATGAAGACGTTCTATATCGTCATAGGTGTGGTGGCCGTAGTGGGTGCGGCGGCGTTGTGGTGGATGATGAAGCGCCCCACCTCGGTTGAGATTCCCATCGACGTGGTGATACAGGCTTCCGATACGGCGGGGTTCTCGGGGTACTACATCGGATCCCAGGACGCGTTGATTGAGGTGAGCGAGTACGGTGACTATCAGTGTCCCTTCTGTCAGAGTTTTGCCGTGGTGCAGTTTCCCACCATCAAGTCTCGGTTGGTCGATGTCGGTCTGGTCCGGTGGCGGTTCCGCGATTTTCCCTTGGACGGGAGCCATCCCCATGCGCGAATGGCCGCCCACTCCGCGGCGTGCGCCGATGATCAGGGCCGCTACTGGGAGGCGCACGAGGCCATCTATCACGGTCAGCCAGTTTGGACTCTTGAACGGAACGCCGCCGGGACTTTCCGGGGGTACATGCAACAGTTGGGACTCGATCTGCCGGAATACGACGCGTGCATGGGGGATACCCGCTATGCGGGCCGTATCGAGGCCTCGCGCCAAGAAGGGATCCGACTAGGCGTCAACTCGACGCCTTCGTTCGTGATGAACGGCCGCCTGTTCGCTGCCCGGGGCATGAACTACGATTTCTTGAGAGCGCTCACGGACTCGCTGCAGCAGGTGGCGGCCGCCGGCGAATGAAATATCGGATGGCCGCCGCCTTGCTGAGCCTGGTGGGGGTGTTCGTTTCCAGCTACCTCTACTTGTACAAAATCGGCAAGATCGGGACGATGGCGTGTGGTACCGGCGGATGTGAGACCGTGCAGACGAGCGAGTGGGCTCGCTTCCTCGGGATCGAGGTGTCGCTCCTCGGCTTGCTGGGATACTTGGGGCTGTTCCTGGTCGCCCTCGCCGGTTTGCAGCCGCCGTTGGTGGCCCGGCGGGGCGTGGCGCTGCTTCTCGTGGCCATGTCGGGCCTGGGCGTGGCGTTCGCATTCTACCTCACCGTGCTGGAAGTGTTCGTGATCCACGCGATCTGCTATTGGTGCGTTGGATCGGCGGTCATCATCATCCTCGTGTTGGCGGCCTCGTTGCTGGATCTTCGGCGGACTCCCGCCCTCGAGAGCGAATCGGTTGCACCGCATCCCTCCTGACCGATCATGACCCACGAACCCAGACCGGAAAAATCCGCCCCGCGGGGGAAAGCGCTGGCGGCGTTGACCATCGGCGCCTTGGGGGTGGTGTACGGCGATATCGGCACCAGTCCCCTGTACGCCATCAAAGAGGCGTTCCACGAACCCTACGGGGTACCGCTGACGACGGCCAACGTGTTGGGTGTGCTGTCGCTGGTTTTCTGGTCGCTTAATTTCATCATCAGTTTCAAGTACCTGATGCTCATGATGCGGGCCGACAACCGGGGTGAGGGCGGCGTTCTGGCGCTGTTGGCACTGCTCCGGCCACACCGCTACACCACCAAACGACGATGGTTGTTGATCATGTTCGGCGTGTTCGGTGCCGCCTTCCTGTATGGTGACGGCGTTATTACTCCGGCGATCTCGGTGCTCGGCGCCATGGAGGGCCTCAGCGTGGCCGCGCCGGCACTGGAGAAGTGGATCGTCCCGATCGCCCTGGTCATTCTGGTAGGGCTGTTTGCCATCCAGAGCAAAGGGACCGCCGGTGTCGGAGCCGTATTCGGGCCGGTTACCCTGGTGTGGTTCATCTGCATTTCGCTTCTGGGGATCGGCGGCATCGTTCGGGAGCCATCGGTGCTCCTGGCGTTGAATCCGTGGTATGCGGTGGTCTTTTTCATCAACCACGGCTTGCACGGGTTCATAATACTCGCCGTGATCGTGTTGGTAGTGACCGGTGGTGAAGCCCTGTACGCCGACATGGGACACTTCGGCAAGCGACCGATTCGTCTGGCGTGGTTCGCCGTGGTGTTCCCGGCGCTGGTGCTCAACTACTTCGGTCAAGGGGCCTTGTTGCTGGCCGATCCCTCGAAGGTGACCAATCCGTTCTACGGGCTGGTGCCCCCGTGGGCCCTGTGGCCGATGATCGTCTTGGCCACAGCCGCCGCGGTGGTGGCGTCGCAGGCGTTGATTTCCGGCTCGTTCTCGCTGACCCGGCAGGCGGTGCAACTCGGCTACATCCCCCGCATGCGGATCGTGCACACGTCCAGTACCGAGGCGGGACAGATTTACATCCCTCAGGTGAACTGGTTCCTGGCGCTGGCGTGCATCGGGCTGGTGCTGGGCTTCCAATCGGTCTCGAACCTTGCCGCGACCTACGGCGTGGCCGTCACCGCGACCATGACGATCACCACGATCCTCTGGTGTGTCGTCGCCCGCGAACGGTGGCACTGGCCCCTGTGGAAGATCGCCGCCATCGGGACGCTCCTCCTGGTCGTCGACCTTTCCTTTTGGACCGCCAATCTGATCAAGATTCCCCGGGGCGGCTGGTTCCCGCTGGTGGTCGCCGGAAGCGCCTTCGTGTTCATGACCACGTGGAAGCGGGGACGGACGGTGCTGGCCAACATCATGCGGGAACGAACCCTCCCCATGCAGATGTTCCTGGACGACCTGGCCAAGAATCGGCCCGTGCGCGTGCCCGGAGTCGCGGTGTTCATGACCCACGACACCTTCGGTGCCTCGCCGGTGCTGCTGCACCACCTCAAGCACAACAAGGTGCTGCACGAGCGGGTGGTACTCATGTCGGTGGAGTCGGAAGAAATCCCCACGGTCAGGGGGGAGGACCGGGTGGAGTGGAGCGATCTGGGGCAGGGATTCTATCAGGTGATCGCCCACTACGGGTTCATGGAAACACCGCACATGCCGGAGATCATCGGCCGGCTCAAGGCCGATGGCCTCGAGTTGAAACCCATGGAAACGAGCTACTACCTGGGACGCGAGACGCTGCTTCCGGGAGGGAAAGAACCGCTGGCGTATTGGCGCAAGCAACTATTCATCATTCAATCACGCAACGCCCAGTCGGCCACCGCCTTCTTCGACCTGCCGGCGAATCGTGTGGTGGAGCTCGGGACGCAGATACAACTCTGAGTGCGCAGGAGGTTGTGCGTAGGGGCGGGCGGTAGGGCGGTAGGGCGGTAAGGCGGTAGGGGTTCAAACCGGCACTTGACAGTGTGGGGCCCAGACAGAATCTCTTGGGCTGCCCCGCTGCCCCGCTGCCCCGCTGCCCCGCTTTCATCATCCTTCCGCGGCCTCGTGTTTCTCGATGAGCATGTTGACCACATTCGGGTCGGCCAGCGTCGTCGTGTCGCCCAGCTCGCGGCCCTCAGCGATGTCGCGCAGCAGCCGCCGCATGATCTTGCCGCTTCGGGTCTTGGGTAGGTCGGCGGTGAAGATGATGTCATCCGGCCGCGCGATGGCGCCGATCTTTTCGGTGACGTGTTGTTTGAGTTCCTTCACCAGATCGTCGCTGCCCTCGCGGTCGTCCTTGAGGGTGACGAACGCCGCCACGGCCTGGCCCTTGATGTCGTGCGTCTTGCCCACCACGGCGGCTTCCGCTACCGCCGGGTGGTCTACCAGGGCGCTCTCGACTTCCATGGTGCCGATACGGTGGCCCGACACGTTGAGGACGTCGTCCACCCGTCCCAGGATCCACCAGTAGCCGTCGTCGTCCAGCTTGGCACCGTCGCCGGCGAAGTAGCGACCTGGAAAGCGGCTCCAGTAGGTCTCACGGTAGCGGTCGTCGTCTCGGTAGATGGTGCGGAGCATGCCGGGCCACGGCTCGGTGATGGTCAGGTAGCCGCCGCCGGAGGTGATCGGCTTACCGTCGGTGTCGACCAATTCGACACTGATACCGGGAAACGGCACCGTGGCCGAACCCGGCTTGGTGGTAGTCACACCGGGGAGCGGGGTGATCATGATGCCTCCGGTTTCCGTCTGCCACCAGGTGTCTACGATGGGGCACCGGCCGTGGCCGATGTGCTGGTGATACCACATCCACGCTTCCGGGTTGATGGGCTCGCCGACCGTTCCCAGGAGCCGCAGCTTGGACAAGTCGTGCCGGGAGGGGAATTCCGGCCCCCACTTCATGAAGGTGCGGATGGCCGTCGGTGCGGTGTAGAACACCGTGACGCCATGCTTGGCGCACATGGCCCAGAACCGGTCGCGGTCGGGCCAATCGGGTGACCCTTCGTACATGACGACAGTGGCGCCGTTGGCCAGCGGGCCGTACACCACGTACGAATGGCCCGTGACCCAGCCGATGTCGGCCGAACACCAGAAGACGTCTTCGTCCTTGAGATCGAACACGTACTTGGTGGTGGCGGTTACCTGGGTGAGGTAGCCACCGGTGGTGTGCACTATCCCCTTGGGTTTGCCGGTGGTGCCCGAGGTGTACAGGATGAACAGGAGATCTTCTGCGTCCATCGGTTCCGGCGTCGCCTCGGTCGAGGCGGTGTCCACGATCTCGTGCCACCAGTGGTCCCGGCCTGGCTGCATGACCGTGTCGGCGTCTTCCCCGATCCGGCGGACCACGAGCACGTGGCGCACCGAGGGAGTATCCTCGAGCGCCTTGTCGGCAAACTGCTTGAGTGGCACGACCTTGCCGCGACGATAGCCGCCGTCGGCGGTGATGACCGCTACGGCCTCGGCGTCGTTGATGCGATCCCGAAGCGATTCTGCCGAGAAGCCGCCGAAAACCACGGAGTGGACCGCACCGATACGGGCGCACGCCAGCATGGCGATGGCAGCCTCGGGGATCATGGGGAGATAAATGGCGACCCGATCGCCCTTGCCCACCCCCAGGCCCCGCAGGGCGTTGGCACACCGGTTGACCTCATGGGACAGTTCGGCGTAGGACAACGTGCGGGTGTCGCCCGGCTCTCCCTCCCAGATGATGGCGGCTTTGTCAGCCCGGCCGCCGCTGACGTGCCGGTCCAGGCAGTTGCTGGAGACGTTGAGCTTGCCGCCGACGAACCACTTGGCGTGGGGCAGGTTCCACTCCAGCACGGTGTGCCACGGTTCGATCCAGTCGAGCTGGCCGGCCTCGTTGGCCCAGAACGCCTCGGGGTCTTTGGCGGCGGCCTGGTAGGTGGCTTCGGTGGCGTTGGCCTGGGCGGCAAACTCTTCCGTTGGCGGGAACCTTCGGGTTTCCTCGAGCAGGGTATCGATTTGGCTGGTCATGGGGAGATGTTAGCGTTACCCGTGGAATTTGGGAAGGCCGTTTTTGCGGTGCAGGTCGTTGCGCGGCGGCGAGTTGCAGAATTCCCAACCGGCTGGCGTTCCGCCGGGGAGTGGGCTGGTGATCCAGCTCACTCTTCCAGGCCAACGTGTTGCAACGGTGAGAGTTGCCGATCGTGGCACCGGACTGGCCTCATAACCAGGCGCGGTCCGAGGGGCCGCAGACAATTGAAATTTTACCGCCCGATAAGAGCACACCCGGAGTGATCCGGGGCCGCAAAACTAGAGGTCTCGACCGGCGGTCGAGATAGCTCGGTGCCGAAGGTGGATGGCCACGCGAAGAGGCGTGACGTCGGCGGAAAGAAACCCGTGTGACGTCACGCTTCTTTCCTTTTTGCTGGTCGGGTACGGAGGTTCAGATGGCGACATCGTGCCCGACGACGCAGCAGTACGCTGCGCCAGAAACTCTGGGTCTGGAGACCCGTGACCGCGTCCGCAAGGACGCCATCAAGTTGCTCGACGCCATGCCCGAGGGTGACGGCCTGCTGGTGATCGACTTGGCCACGACGACCAACGTGGACTCGGCCGGTCTCGGGGCTCTCATGCTGATCCAGCGGCATGCGGCGGACCGCCGTCAGTCGGTGTCGCTGGCAAACACCAACGACGAAATACGGTTCCTCCTCATGCTGACGAAACTGGACGAATTGTTCGAGCCGGCGCCGGCCAAGTCTACGGGCTGACACCCGGGCCGGTTCGGCTTCTCAGCGGGATCGGCCTGGGCTATCTTGCCAGATCCGAGGCAGGTCACCGTTCCCGTCCCCTGACGGTACACTTATGGCAGATGCTGAGCGACGCCGCGTCCTGTTCGTCGAGGACGAGCAAGCCCTGCAGATCAGTTACCAGCGTTTCTTCCGGCCGCGGTTCGAGATGGAGTTCGCCGGCACCGGTGCCGAGGCCATGGCCCAGCTCGAGTCCCAGGCCCCGGACGTCCTGGTGCTCGACATGCGGCTGCCCGATACCGACGGCATCGAACTTCTCCGAAAGATCCGTTCGCTCCATCCCGATCTCCCGGTCATCATTACCACCGCCTATCTGAGTATCGAGCCGCAACTCCAGGTGCTCGACCTGGGCTATTCCGGCTACATCGTCAAACCTTTCGACCTCGACGAACTGGGTGCCGCCATTGACGCCGCCGGCTGACGGCTCTTCTCCCCTGCTCGAAGCCCACGGGCTCGAGCGCAGATTCGGTAATACCCGGGCGGTTCGCGGTGTCGATATCACCGTGAGGGGCGGCGAGCTGGTGGCGGTCTTCGGTCCCAACGGCGCCGGCAAGACCACGCTACTCCGCATGCTGGGCGGGCTGGTACGGCCGACCTCCGGCCGGGTCGCGGTCAAGGGCCGCGACTTGAAGTCGTCCGACCCCGAGGTGCGGCGGCCGATCGGGCTGCTGTCCCACCAGTCTTTTCTCTACGACGACCTGACGGCAGCGGAGAATCTGGCGTTTACCGCACGGATCTACGGGTTGGCCGAACCCCGCGGGGCGGCGCTGGAATCGCTGGCCGCGATCGGCCTCGAGCACAAGGCCCACCAGCCGGTGCGGTCGCTCAGCCGCGGGATGGTGCAACGGGTGGCGCTGGCGCGCGCCTTGCTGGCGGAGCCCGAGATCCTCCTGCTGGACGAACCGTTCACCGGCCTCGACGCACCGGCGGCCAGGCACATCCAGGACGTGCTCACCAGCCGGCGGTCGGAGGGTCTCGGCGCCGTGGTGGTCAGCCACCAGTTTGCCGAGGTGTGGGATATCGCCAGTCACATGATGGTGATGATCGAAGGCGCGGTCATCAGGCGCGAGTCTCCGCCGCCGCCGCTCGGCAGCTTCCTGCCGGAATACGAAAGTCTGTTGCGTGAATAGCTGGCTGCGGGTTGCCGCCGCGGTGGCCGGGAAGGACATCGTCATCGAGGTGCGCAGCAAGACGGCCATTGTCTCGGCGGTGGTGTTTGCCGCGTTGGTGTTGATCATCTTCAACTTTGCTCGCGACGCGTCGCTGGTGTCCACCGCGGTGCTGGCGCCGAGCGTGTTGTGGATCACCTTTGCGTTCGCCGGCATGATCGCGCTGAATCGCGGGTTCAATTTGGAGAAGGAGAACGCGGCGCTGGAAGGGCTCCTGCTGGCTCCGGTGTCACGCAGTGCCATCTATGTGGGCAAGCTGATCTCCAACCTCGCGTTCGTCGGCATGGTCGAGGCCGTGGCGCTCCCGCTGTTCGTGCTGTTCTTCAATGTGCCCGTGTGGGGCATCCTCACGGGGCTGATCGGGCTCATCGTCCTGGCGACCATCGGGTTCGTGGCCGTGGGAACCCTGTTCAGCGCCATGACGGTGCGAACCCGGTTTGCGGAGTTGATGTTGCCCATGCTGTTGCTGCCGTTCATGGTGCCGCCGCTCATCGGGGCGGTACAAACGACCACCCGCATGTTCGCCGGCCGTCCGTTGAGCGAAATGATCGGCTGGCTTAGAATTCTTGCCTTGTACGACGTGGTGTTCATTACGCTCTGTGTCCTAATCTTCCCGGCGGTCGTCGACGAATGAAGCCCACTATCAGCAGCAGTCGCAGCATCATGAAGTGGGGCATCGCCCTCACGGTATTGGGTCTGGTGGCCATGGTGGGTATCTACCTGCTCGCGTTGGCGTATACCCCGCTCGAGGCGAGACAGGGCGCGGCGCAAAAAATCTTCTACGTGCACGTTCCCGCGGCTTGGAGCGCCATGGTGGCGTTCACCATCGTCGGGCTGGTCAGCATTCTCTATCTGTGGCTCCGGGACGAGCGCCTCGACGCGTTCGCGGCGTCCTCGGCCGAAGTCGGTTTGGTCTTCAGTGTCATCATGCTGACAACCGGGCCCATCTGGGGCAAGCCGATCTGGGGCACATGGTGGACGTGGGATGCGCGGTTGACCCTGACGCTCATCCTGTTCCTGTTGTTCGTGGGATACATGACTCTGCGCTCGGCCGTCCACGACCCGGCCGAACGGGCCAGATTCGCGGCGGTCCTGGGGATCATGGGCATGGTGTTGGTGCCGTTCATCCACTTGAGCGTCTATCTATTCCGGACGTTGCACCCCATGCCCATCGTTCTCAAGCCGTCATCTCCCTCCCTGCCCCCGGAGATGCTGCGGACCCTGCTGCTCGGGTTTCTGGCCACGACGGTGTTGTATGTGGGGTTCGTGGTGCTGCGTTACGGCTTGGCCCGCTACGCCATGGCCCAACAGTACGAGGAGAACTGACATGCCGGAAAACGCGGGCTACATGATTGCGGCCTACATCGTGGCCGCCGTGGTCTATCTGGTATACGGAGGGAGTCTGATCACCCGAG
>SMUY01444257.1_pt1 | contig 17063 bp, 17 predicted proteins | sample 2456441 | NCBI WGS metagenome assembly SMUY01 (sample SAMN11095931, study PRJNA526329) | marine sediment metagenome | biome: Marine sediment; feature: Surficial sediment; material: Deep marine sediment; isolation source: Hadal surficial sediment | place: Pacific Ocean | collected 2014-11 | depth...
GAACAACTTGCCCCTCTCCTGGGGGAGAGGAAGCCAGGGGCCAGCGCCTCGCCACTTCCCCCGGACGGCCCTGTCGATTTAACCACTGCTACCGGCCATGTCGGCGGAAACTTCGCACGCGACCTATGCGGCGACGGCGGTCCGTTTGCTGTTCCCGAGCGGGCGCACGTACCGGTAGCCGAACTCCCGTACCGTCTCGATGAGCGTCGGGCGCTTCGGGTCTTCCTCGATCTTGCCCCTGATGTACGAAATGTACAGCCGCACGCTGTCGGTCGATGTTTCGTCCGAGTTCGGTCCCCACGCCAGACCGAGCAGCTGTGTGTGGCTCAACACCTGGCCGGGATGCCGGAGCAACGCAGTGAGCAAACGATATTCCAGCGGCGAGAGTGAAACTTCATTGCCACGGACTGTCACCAGGTGTGCGCGATGGTCAATGGTCAGTACAGGGTCGGCGTAGATTTGCTCGTCCCGCTGGACGGGAGGCATTGACGCCCGGCGCAGGTTTGCCTCGACCCTCGCCACCAACTCGTCTTTGGAAAACGGCTTGACGATGTAATCGTCCGCACCGACATGCAGGCCTTCGATCCGGTGGGCCTCCGATCCGAATGCCGTCAGGAAGATAATCGGGACGTCCGACATTTGCCGAATTCGCTCGCAAAGTTCGAACCCGTCCATGCCGGGCATCTCGAGATCGAGAAGTGCAAGGTCCGGTCGTGCCGTGAAAAAGCACTTCAGGGCCTCTTCGCCGCTCTCAGCCGTGATTGTTTCGTACCCGGCCATTTCGAGGCGGGTCTGGACAAGCTCGAGAATATCTGGCTCGTCATCCACAACAAGAATCAATAGGGGCATAGAAGTCAACCGAATCTCATATAGCGCATAGTGGTCGGAGGCGGCGTTAACTCGTCGTTTGAGATCAGATTAGTTTTCTACCGGGGATTGAACGTCCGTGTGAACCCCACGTTCGTGTGCGTGTTCGCATATGCCCGCGTTTGGCCGACCGGCCCTATCCCGCGCGTCACCCTGGTGCGCCGCGCACGCCCGGTGACTAACGCATGCAGAGACTGGGAAATTCATAGTGGCAAACCTGATGCCACGCCATGTCGTATCGTATTTCGATATCTGTAAACGCCTGGAACCCCCCGGTGGTCAATACAATTTCACTTGAGACCTGACCTGGGCAAGTACCGGAGAGCACCCTGAACGGCATCGCGCAAGACATATCCCTGTTGTCCGTGACCAGATTTCGCAAAAAAAGTCAGTGGAACCACTGGCGCCAGAGGCGATGGCAATGGGCAGTTGTCCCGGCCGGAATCGCCATGCTGGTGCTTGCCGGTTGTACTTCTTCGCCGCCCCCGGTCGCTGAATTCAGTGCAACGAATGATTCGGGCAATGCGCCCCTCGATATTTCATTCTTTCCTGGCGAGACGGTCGAAGGCGAGAGTTTCAGCTGGGATTTTGGTGACGGGAGCGGCAGCGACGAACCCGAACCGGACCACACTTTTCAGGATGCCGGGACCTTTACCGTACGGCTGACCGTAAAAAAAGGCGAACTCGTCTCTATAGCAGAAACCACCATTACGGTCGAGCCCGGCGAGGCAGGCTGGGTTGCGATCGAAGGAGGGGCGGATTCGATTTCCTCGCTCGGCACCGTCCAGTTCAGCGCAAACGCATTCGACGCACTTGGAAACCCGATCATCGACCAGGCCTTCAACTGGAGTGCGGACGCCGCGGCGGGCGATATCGACGAAGAAGGGTTGTTCACTGCCGGAGCCGACCTCGGAAAATTCCCAAATGCCATATCGGTCGAATTCGAGAGGCTTGGTGCGACTGCCAGTCAAAGTGTCGGAATCGCGATTGTCGAAGGCCCGCTGCACGCAATCTCAATCGAGCCGAACGAACTGGACATCGGCGTGGGGAGAGAGGTGCCAATCAGAGTGCGGGCGGTAGACGAGGCCGGGCATGTGCTGGATTCAGCACTCGTTCTTTTCACCGCATTGCGCACGGGCGACTCGGTAGATTCATCGGGTCTGTTCACGGCCAGCACCACTGCTTCCGATGAGGGCTCGGAACTGGTCTCGGTAGAGGTGGAAGTGGCCGGCCAGATAATTGAAGCGACGATATCCGGCGTCGTACGCCCAGGAATAATTGACGAGGTGCACGTGTCTTCCCTGCCAGCCAGCATGGACATCGGCGAGTCGGTTCAGCTCGTGGCATTCGCAACAGACCGGTTCGGAAACGAACTCGACCTCGACGAACTCCTCTGGACGGTGACCGGCCCCGACATCGGGTCGGTCACTGAATTCGGATTGTTCACCGCCGGCACCGCGGCTGGGACTTACATCGAAGAGGGGCTCACCGTTCGGGGAATCCTTGACCGGGTCGAGACGGTGACCACCGCCCCGGTAACGATTTCCCCCGGTCGGGCCGCGTCGATCAAGATCGTCCCCGATGGTGATTCCGTCCCCATCGGGGCAGGGTCACCGTTCAATGTCGTGGCATACGACGTCCACGGCAACCTGCTCGAAACTGATCACGAAGATTACGAGTACGAATATTCGATTGCCGGGCGGGGGACCGAAACAGCAGTGTTTATCGCCGGCTATGAGCTTGGCGACTTCGAAAACGCAATCACCGTCAAGTTGCCGATTGGCGTCGCCGGGAATACCGGCGAGCTTGTAGTTCAGTCCGACATCAACATCAGGCAACGGTCATCGAACATCGTCGCGATCGAGATCGTCGACCAGGACGGCGGCATAATCATGCTTATCGATCTCGAAACCGCGACATTCAGACCAGCCGACCTCGATTTTGTTGACAACGGGGCAGTTGAGTTGTCGCCGTCGTGGTGGCCTGACGGTTCGCGTTTGGTATATATCTCCAGCCTTGCCGGCGACCTGCAGGTTTACACACTTGACCTTGCCACACGAAAGACAGTCCAGTTGACGAGCATCGATGGTGGTGTGTCGATGCCTGAGATATCGCCGGACGGCAAATCGGTCGCATTCGTACACCTGGCAAGCGACGCCTGGCAGTTGTATGTTGCGCCGGTACCGGACGATGCAGCGGTGAATCCGATCACGCTGGCAGACGCTACACGCGTCAGCGTGGACGACTCGGCACAGCACATCCTCCCCCACTGGTCGCCCGACGGTTCGCAACTGCTCGTTTCCGTAAACACGCCCGATGGCAGCGTTCGCATGGTGTTGTTTGATCCGACACTGACAAATGATCCGGTGCCGATCAGCCCGTTCGGCACTGTCGGATTCGGCTGGGCTGCAGATGGCACGGGTGTCCATTTCGGAGTGTCGGCCTCCGATGGTGCACTGGAACTGGGAACGTTCGACCTGGACACAGGAATTCCGTCATATATCGAATCCTCGCTGGAATTCCTGGTGGCGGCGTGGGCGCCTGACGATTCCGAACTGATGGTAATCGACTCCCTTCTTGGTGCGGCATGGTTTCTGGATTCGGACGGCACAGGGTTGCGACGTGCTGTCGATTCCGGCCAGTTCCCGACTCGTATGTCGTGGCGGCCAAGAGAATACGGAGATCCAGTGGCTGAACAGGTCGCAAACCCAGGATCAGGGGGCATGCCGGTGATGCTGGAAGCCGGTGATGAACCTGCGCCACCGGTTGGCGCCCTGGACACACGCTTGAACTATTCGGCGGTGATTTCGACCGAACTGGGTGAGATAAGCATTGACCTGTTCGACGACCTGGCCCCGATGACAGTCGAAAACTTCATCAACCTGTCCCGCATCGGTTTTTACGATGGGCTGCAGTTCCATCGCGTAGTTTCCGGCTTTATTTCTCAGGCGGGGAAACCATTGGATGGCGGGGACGTTGGCCCCGGATACAGGTTCAACGATGAGTTCAGCAGCGAGTTATCGCATGATTCAGCAGGGGTCGTATCAATGGCGAACGGGGGGGTGGCGAATGCAAACGGCAGCCAGTTCTTCATTACACATGACGCAGCCACTCACCTTGATGCGTACGATGCCAGTTCAAAGGTGAAGAAAAACTGTGCCGACGATGCGGTTTCCTGCCACCCGATTTTCGGTGTTGTTACCGGTGGCATGGAGATTGTCACGGGGATGGCGGAACGTGATCCTGCGACCTCGACGACCCCGGGGTTAACGATACTGTCGATCATGATCATCGAGAGTTGACCAACACCGGGATTTGTGCCCTCTGCTGAATGCGCCACCCGCCGCAGGCACCACTTGCCCAAACGCCACAGGCCAGAATTGCACGGAGTTTCGCTTGCCAGAAAGAACGCAGTTTTACAGCCAGTTGACACACCTCGAGTGTTCGTTGACGGGAGAGCGCTTTGAGCACGATTACCCACACCGGCTGAACCCCGCAAACGGCAAGCCGTTGCTGGCCCGCTACGACCTGGCAAAGGCCTCCGAAACGCTCACAAAATCGGCGATTGCCGGTCGAGAGCCGAACATGTGGCGGTACCGCGAGGTCATGCCGGTCATCGACCCGGCAAACATTGTGACTCTCGGTGAAGGCTTCACGCCGCTGCTGCATGCCGGGCAACTGGGCAAGCACCTGGGGATGGGTTCACTGCTGATCAAGGATGAAGGCGTAAACCCGACAGGTTCCTTCAAGGCGCGCGGATTGTCTGCCGCTGTCTCCAGGGCCCTGGAGCTCGGGTTGGCAAAAATGACAATGCCCTCTGCCGGGAATGCTGCCGGTGCAATGGCGGCCTATGCGGCGGCGGCCGGAATGGAAGCCCATGTTTTCATGCCACGCGACGCGCCACAGGCGAACCAGATCGAGTGTTTCGCCTACGGTGCGAAACTGAATCTCGTCGATGGGTTTATCACCGATGCCGGGCGCGCTTCCGAAGAGGCAGCCGAAAAGCACGGTTATTTCGATGTGTCGACGCTCAAGGAGCCCTACCGTGTAGAAGGCAAGAAGACCATGGGTTACGAGATCGTTGAGCAGCTCGGCTTCGAGGTCCCCGATGTCGTGATTTGTCCGACGGGTGGCGGGACGGGCATCATCGGGATATGGAAAGCGCTGGACGAGATGGAACAGATCGGTTGGATCGGCCCGGCACGCCCCAGGATGATCTGTGTTCAGGCAGAGGGGTGTGCGCCGCTCGTGAACGCTTACAGGAAAGGCGAGGAGTTTGCAGAACCAGTCGCGAACCCCACGACGCTGGCCGCCGGGATGCGAGTTCCTGCCGCAGTTGGCGACTTCCTGGTCATCCGCGCAGTGCGAGAGAGCGGCGGTACAGCGCTGACGGTAACCGACGAGCAAATGGTTGAAGCGGTCAGGGATATGGCCGGTTTCGAGGGCATCTTCCCGGCGCCAGAGGGCGGCGCCACGCTCGCCGCGCTGGAAAAACTTCTGGAAACCGGCGAAGTAAACCACGACGACCGCGTTGTGCTGCTGAATACCGGTTCCGCACTGAAATACCTGGACGTACTTGGCCCGGCTCTGGGGTTGTAGGGGACAGCATCCAGCAGATTCATTGGGCATTGTCATTTGCGGTGTCATCTACATCGGCGAGTCGACTGGCATAATGCCGATCAGAATAACGGCGAGGCACCAGGAGAACACGATGAAAGCGATCGTCTACCGCAAGTACGGCTCACCCGATGTCCTCAAACTTGAGGAAGTCGACAAGCCGACCCCCGCCGACGATGAAGTCCTTGTAAAAGTTCACGCGGCATCAATAAATGACTGGGACTGGGGTCTCCTGAGGGGAAAGCCGTTAATTAACCGCATATCCGGGCTTCTTCGACCAAGACACAAGATACTTGGAACCGACGTAGCGGGGCGGGTTGAAGCGGTCGGCAAGAACGTAACGCGGTTCCAGCCGGATGATGACGTATTCGGCGACCTGTCCGAATGTGGGTTCGGTGGTTTTGCCGAGTACGTTTGTGCCCGTGAAACCGCACTAACTCCGAAACCGGCCAGCATGACATTCGAACAGGCGGCCGCCGTACCGCATGCGGCAGCTCTTGCCGTCCAGAGTCTTCGCCATAAAAGCCAGATTCGATCGGGGCAACGGGTTTTGTTTAATGGCGCAGGTGGCGGCGCTGGCACGTTCGCTGTGCAGATTGCCAAATCCTTAGGAGCTGAAGTGACTTGCGTGGACAGTTCGATGAAATTGGACATGCTAAGTTCGCTTGGCGCCGATCATGTGATTGATTACACCCGGGAAGATTTCACTCGGAACGGGCAGAGATATGACCTGATTATTGATGTCAAGGCACGTCGTTCGGTTTTCGCCTACAGGCGTGCGTTAAACCCCGGTGGAATATGTGTCATGGTCGGGGGTTCCATGCCCCGAATTTTCCTGGCAATGATCGCGGGACATCTATTTTCGATGATCGGGCGAAAGAAGATCGGAATTCTATGGCACAGGGCAAACAGGGGTTTGGACTTTGTGATCGAGCTTTTTGAAGCCGGAAAAGTAGTCCCTGTCATCGACAAAAGTTTCACGCTGAGCGAAGTCGGTGAAGCACTCCGATATTTTGGAGAAGGAAAACACCAGGGCAAAATCGTTATCACCGTGTGACGGGAAGTCGCGGAAGGCAATCGCCCCCGCTAGACCTTTGGTGAGTCCCAGGTGGTGACGTGGCTGAGCGTCCCCCCGGGGAAGGCAGAGGCATACTCGTCTGCCAGCATTCCCAGGATCACCGAGTTATGACGCGCCCCGTGATGCGGCCGGCTCTGCCGTAACGTACCTTCGTGCTGGAACCCGATGTGTTCGAACATTGCACGGGCCGCCGTGTTGTATTCCGGTACGTCGACCCAGGCGCGGTACAGCCCGAGGTGTTCGAAAATATGTTCGATCATGGCAATAACCGCCGAAGTGCCGTAGCCGTGGTGCCACAGCGACCTCTGGCCGATCAGCACAGATATTTGCGCGTCGCCAAGGGCCTCGTCGATCGAGAGCTGACCCTCACCGATATGTTCTCCAGAAAGCGTATATATCGAGAAGATGTCCCGGTGCGGCTCGTGATGGGGGTCGTGGAATACCTCGTCCCAGGCGTCATCGTCCGCATCGATCATTATCTTCGGCTCGTAGCCAAGGTGCGCCGCGTCGCCATAGGTGTAGCGGCCGAACCACGCATCTGCAACCTCGGTGTCGTCCAGCCATACCGCGATCCGTTTTACGTCATCACGGGTAACCGGGCGCAACTCAACTAATGAGGGCACTTCGTCCTCCTCAATATCGGCGTCATTGACGATATTAACGGTTTCGGGGCCACACGATGGTCACTGATCACACACCAGTCGAGGCTCTGGTGCCAGATCAAGCTGCGGTAAGACAATCAGGGCCGGTTGCCCGAGTATACCCGACAGCGCCAGACAGCAATTGTGGGCATTCGTAGAGCGTGTCGCATCAGGATTGCCCGGGCACGCCTGGTAGCACGAATTGCTTCGCATGATACGATTTGGCATCTTGGGCGGGAGCAATCGATGTCACACAGGTGGCTCGACGCCCGGTATCCGGCTTAACAAGCAGATTTGAGGTAGAACAATGTCCGATCACTGGAAAATGGAAGCCGAGATCGAGTACTGCGTACCCTGCGGCTACGCCAACCTGGCCGCGAACATGGTGAATGAGCTGTTCCAGGCAGCCGGCCCTGCACTGGCGATTTCGCTGAAGCCCGGACACAGCGGAGCGTTCAAGGTAACCGTCGATGGTCGTGTGCTGTGGGACAAGAAGGCCGAAGGCCGGTCTCCACACATCATGGAAGTCAAGGAAATAAAGGCTACGGTCGCCAACATGATCGAGTCCGGTGCCGTAATCCAGACCAGCTAAACGACTCACCAAATACTCGAACGGCCCTAACCGTCTTTGATATGGAGGTCTCTATGGCTGATGTACCGGCGAAAGTGCATGCTGAAATCGAATACTGCGTGCCGTGAGGCTACCATTCCGTGGCTTTCTGGATGGGAAGCGAACTGTATGTGGCGGGCGGATCGCAGGTGGCCGTGAAACTGACGCCCGGCAAGGGTGGAGTGTTCAAGGTCACCTTGAACGGCGAGGTTGTGTGGGACAAGGCTGAGCAGGGCAGGTACCCGGCTTTGCCCGACGCAAAGGAGATAAAGACGAAGGTGGCAAACATGGTTGAAGCGGCCGCTGCCAATAGTTGAGACCGCTGGCCGAGACCCGTGCCTGGGACCATCGTTCAAGCCCATCAGGGTAATAATCGAGAGAACACCCGGGTCGCGACTGGCCGGGTGTTTTTTCTTGATTTGGGCAACGGTTCGGCAGAGCAATGTGTTTCAGCCCGAAATTAGCGCTAATTTACGACTACCAAAATCCCGGAAACCCCTGAAACCAAATGGAGCCCGTGCGTGAAAGCAGCCGTCCTGTTCGAGTCGAATAAGCCCATGCCGATCATGGAGCTTGACCAGTCGGAGCCAAAGACGGGCGAGGTGCGGGTCAGGATGTCGGCCGCAGGTGTTTGCGCCTCGGATTACCACGTGATGATCGGTCATAACCCGACCCCGATGCCAATAGTTCTGGGTCACGAGGGGGCCGGGGTCGTTGAGACTATCGGACCGGATGTAACTACCGTGAAAAAGGGCGACCGCTGCGTCCTGTCGTTCGTTCCGAACTGCGGCCACTGCCGGTCGTGCCGCACCGGTCTTTCGAACCTCTGCGACACCAACAGGGAAACTGGCACCCGCCAGTACGACGGTACGTTTCGTCTTCACACCGCCGACGGCGTCGAGGTTCACCAGTTCGCCAAACTGGGCGTTTTCGCAGAATCGATAGTCGTTCCTCAGCAGGCCTGCTATCCGATGCCCGACGATGTGCCCATGGAGGTCGGCGCCCTGATCGGATGCTCGGTAACCACCGGAATTGGCGGGGTGATAAACCAGCCAGGCATGCGGGCCGGAATGACTGTTGCCGTGATAGGGGCCGGCGGCGTCGGGCTGAACGCCCTCCAGGGCGCAAGACTGATGAACGCTTCGAAGGTGATTGCCGTCGACATATTCGATCATAAGCTTGAGTTCGCTTACAAATTCGGGGCGACGCACGTCATTAACTCAAGCGAGCAGGACCCGGTTCCCGCGATCCAGGAAATGACCGGCGGCGGTGTCGATTTCGCCTTCGACACGTTCGGTCACAGGATCACCACCGAGCAGGCCTACGGGGCCACCCGCAAGGGCGGCACTACCGTCGTCATCGGTCTCGCGCCAGACGGCATGAATGCCGAGATTCCGCTGGTCGACCTGGTCCGCAACCAGAAAACCCTGGTTGGCAGCTATTACGGCTCCGCCAGCCCGCACGAAACGTTCGGCAAACTGCTCGACTTCTATTTGCAGGGCCGAATTGACGTGGCCGGTATGGTGACCCGCCGTCACAAACTCGAAGAGATCAACGAGGCGTACGAAGCACTGGCGAGGGGTGAGGATGGCAGGGGAGTGATCGTCTTCGATTAAGCCGCCGCGAATCCCCCCGGTGACCCCCACTGAATGGTAATTCTCACGGGCTAACCATAGTGGAGGGACTCACTGTTGCTGTGCGTGGCAAACGCAGTGCAACTGGTCCTCGCCGGACCGGTTACTTCCACGGCTGCGATCCCTCCCGTCTGAACGGCGGCGTCGGTGGTGCAGTTCCCGCCTCAAGACTGTGAGCAACGTCCGTGGGAAGTACAACGCGATTTGCCCGGAACAACGCAGCCAGTTCAGCGCTGACCTCTGTATTCGGGCGACCCGTAAAATCTCCCTTCCTGCCATCTGAATCAGGCCGAATTAGCCGGATTGTTCATTTTTTCACTTGCTGGCAAAACGGGCGACTGCTATGCTCCAAACCGGTCTTTTTTCGAACTCTAAATCAGTGTCTGGCAATCGATGTTCGAGGATTATTTCAGGCAGTACGCGCTGCTCATCATTTTCGCCGCCGCTGCGGTATCCGTCCCCGTTGGGATGATGATGATGAGCTACATGGCCCAGTCCATCGGGGTCAGGCCGTCCCGCCCCACGCCAGTCAAAGAGAGCGCATACGAAGGTGGAATGCCTCCGTTCGAGGGGCGGCCTGCACGATTTAACTTCCGCTACTACTACTACGCGCTGCTGTTCGTTATCTTCGATGTCGAAACCGTTTTCCTGTTTCCGTGGGCCGTTAAATACGGCGTAATGTCGAGGCAGTTCGGGTTTGCTGCACTCGGGGCGGTGCTCGTATTCCTGATCGTTGTGACCTTCGCATATGCTTACGCCTGGCGGAAACATGCCCTGGATTGGGTGTACAACGAATGACCGGTCCAAAATGCCAAAATTAACGGACCCTTACGGTGCTCCTCCGGGCGCTGACCCGCGGGGCGCGCTCCAGTCGATTACTCTCGACCTTGACCGGACCGAAGGGGATGCGGTCAACAGAATGAAGGCGACTCACCTTGAGCCGTTCCCTGACCCCGTGATTGAAGTCCCAGACGACCTTCACCGTAGCGTGATCGTCAGTTCCATCGATTACCTGCTGAACTGGGCCCGCAAGTCTTCAGTGTTCCCGTTGCAGTCGGGCCTTGCGTGCTGTTCATTCGAAATGATCAGCGCCGCCATGGCGCGGTTCGACCTCTCGCGCTTCGGCATGGAGGCGTTCCGGGCGTCGCCCCGGCAGGCCGACCTCCTGATCGTTGCCGGCACGCTTACGTGGAAGATGGCCGTTCCGCTGCGTCGACTGTACGACCAGATGGCCGAACCCCGGTGGGTCATTTCGATGGGCGTATGCGCTACGTCAGGTGGTCCTTATTACCAGAGTTATTCGGTCGTTCCCGGTGTGAACCACATCATGCCGGTCGACGTGTATGTGCCCGGGTGTCCGCCACGTCCGGACGCCCTGTTGTACGGCATCATGCAGCTCCACGACAAGATTCGTCGATACAGCCTCAAAGGGCAGGTGGCAGGGCAGGCATGACCACGCCGTGGAGCGGGGCCGCACTTGCCGAGGCCATTGAGGCATTCGCACCTGGCTCAACCGAGAAGAGCAAAGATGGCGATGTCTGGCTGAAGCCAGAAGCGATTTTCAGGGTTTGCGAGGGTCTCAAGACCCGGCCCGAGTTTAAATTCGATCTGCTGAACAGCGTTACGGCGGTCGACTACATCGATCATTTTGAAGTCGTTTACCATCTCACGTCTCTCCCGAAGAATGCGTCGGCGGTGGTGAAAACCCGCGTTGGGCTGGGCCGGACCGATGCTTCGGTCCCGAGCGTCGTGCCGATCTGGCGGGGCGCCGATTACCAGGAACGCGAGGTGTGGGACCTGATGGGCATCCGCTTTGAAGGACACCCGAACCACAAGCGGATCATGCTGTGGGAGGGCTTCCCCGGACACCCGCTCCGAAAGGACTACGTAACTTACGACCAGTCGATCGCAACTTTGGCCCCCGATAGTGACGTTGGTGACACGAGTTCCAGGGCCGGACAGTAATGGCGATCAAGACACAGCCAGTCACTGTCAACCTCGGGCCACAGCACCCGTCGACTCACGGCGTATTCCGATTGCGTGTGATGTTCGATGGCGAAGAGATCGTCGATGTGGAGCCGATCTTCGGATACCTGCACCGCGGGTCGGAAAAGCTTGCCGAAGAGCGGACATACACCCAGATCGTCACGCTGACCGACCGCATGGACTACGTATCGTCCATGCTCAACAACCAGGCCTACATGCTGGCAGTCGAAAAGCTTGCCGGAATAGAACCGACGCCCCGGGGAGTGTGGCTGCGGATGATCGCATCGGAGCTACAGCGGATTGCCAGCCACCTTGTTGCCACCGGTTTTCTCTTGCAGGACCTCGGCGCACTCGGCACTCCCCTTATCTATGCGATGCGCGAGCGTGAAAATATTCTGGACCTGTTCGAGATGCTCTGCGGTGCGCGCATCACGACCTCATACCTGAGGCCGGGCGGCGTCTTCATGGACGCCCCGAAAGAGTTCTGGCCGGCTCTCGACCGTGAACTGGTCGACATTGTGAACACACTCGACGAGCTTGAGAAGTATTTGAGCGGGAATGAGATCGTATTCTCCCGCACAAAGGGGACTGCGGTCCTCCCACCCGAAATGCTGATCAACGCGTCGATAACCGGCCCGATGCTGCGCGCCAGCGGTGTCGACTGGGACCTGCGGCACCGCAACCCGTATGACTACTACGACAGGATCCAGTTCAAACGGATACTGCACACGGCGTCCGACAACTACGCCCGGTACTGGGTGAGGATCCAGGAAGCGCGCGAGAGTGTGGTGATCATCCGGCAGTGCGTCGAACAGATCGAGCCGGGAGAGGTCAGGCCTTCTTTCGACGAAGTACCCCACCTGATAAGACCGCCCGAGGGCGATGCATACGTCGCGATCGAAAGCTCGAAGGGCGAACTCGGCTTCTACCTCGTCAGCGATGGCGGAATAGCTCCTTACCGCATGCACGTGAGGGCTCCCTCGCTTATCAACCTCACGCTGCTGCGCGAAATGCTGATCGGCGGCTTGTTCGGCGACCTGTTCGTTAGCTTCGGAAGCATCGACCTGAACATGGGGGAGGTCGACCGCTAGTGGACCAGGCCTTCCTCGACAACTCGCTATGGCGAAATATCTACTGCAACCTTGCTGGCGGCAGCACAGGTAGCGCCAGTTGCGCAGCGCACGGTTACTCTGAGGGCATTTTGCCGGCCGGAATGGAGTGGCTGGCGTTCGCCATCGCGGCGCTCGCGATCGTCGGGCTGTTTGTCAACGGCATCCTCGGCGGGGTGATCGTGCTCATCTGGGGCGAGCGCCGCCTGTTCGGTCGCTTCCAGACCCGTACCGGCCCAAACCGCTGGGGTCCGTTCGGCATGCTCACTTCGGTTGCGGATGCGATCAAGACGATGTTCAAAGAAGACGTTGTCCCGAAGGACGCCGACAGGTTTCTGTTCAACATGGCACCGATCATGATGACTGCGCCAGCGGTGCTGGTCTTCGCGGTGATTCCGTTCGGCGTCGGGACCTATATTGCCGATCTTAACGTTGGCGTGCTGTTCATCATGGCCGTTGGCTCGCTCACCACGCTGGCGGTGCTCACGGCCGCCTGGTCGTCGGCGAACCGCATAGCGATTCTCTCGGCATTCCGTGCTGTCGCCCTGCTTATCAGCTATGAAATCCCAATGGCGCTGGCGCTCGTCGGCGTCATCATGCTTGCCGGCTCGATGTCGCTCGGACAAATAGTGCAGGCACAGGCAATTCCGTTCATCCTGGTACAGCCACTTGCGGTGTTCGTCTTCTTTATCGCGGCGATGGCCGAAATGGCGAGGGCCCCGTTCGACCTGACCGAAGCCGAATCGGAACTGGCCGCCGGGTACTTGAACGACTACGCCAGCATGAAGTTCGGCCTGTTCTTCCTCGCCGAGTTCATGGCCGAGATCAGCACATCGGCGATTTTCACGGTACTGTTCCTCGGTGGCTGGCGGGGCTGGGATCCGGTTCCGTCGCACTTCTGGTTCGGCGCCAAACTGATACTGGTCCTGTTCGTTATCATCTGGTTCCGCATGACACTGCCCCGACTCCGCGTCGACCAGGTGCTGAAGCTCGCCTGGAAGGGGCTGTTTGAACTGACGCTGATCAACATTGTCGTTACCGCCGTGCTGATCGGGATATGGCCGGAACCGACGACAAATCAGTTGTGGATCATGGCAGCAGTGAACTGGCCGGTCGCAATTATCTCAATATGGGCTGTCAGCAAGCTGCTCGGGACGTCGGGCTACGCCGACCCACTGCCGGACGCGGACGCACCGGTCTACCCGGTTGCAACTGAACAGATACCGGCAGCGGCTGTTCACGTCCCCAGTTCTCCCGGCAATTCTCAAACTCAACAGGGAGGTGACTGATGATCGGACTTGGTTTGACGCGCGGGTTCCTGGTCACCCTGAGGAACTTCGTCAGGTCCCCTGTCACCATTCAGTACCCGGACCGTCACGTGGGGCTATTCGGCGCGGCAAAAGAGGCCGGGATGAACCCGTTCAGGTTCCTGGTCGGAAGGCCGGGCGATTCTATCAAGGCGATTGCCGGGCTTGCGACTGTGCCGGTCAAGCTCGAGCAGTCGCCCCGGTTCCGGGGTAACGAATTTACCTTCTTTGAAGACCGCTGCACGGCATGCGCCAGTTGCGCCAAGTACTGCCCGCTCGGGATCATCGAGATCGTAAGCGTCCCCGGCAAGATCGACGCCCTGGAGGGTGAGAGCTACAAGCTCGAGGTTTTCGACATCGATATCGGGCGTTGCATGTTCTGTGGCCTGTGTGTCGAGGCCTGTCCATACGACGCCCTTCACATGGGCACGGGGTTTGAGCAGTCGACCTACGTTCGCGACGAGTTGATTTTGACTCTCGACGTGTTGAATGCAGCTGAAAAAAAGCCCAGTTCGTTCTACCGGCCGCAATTCGAAGAAAACGCGTTCGACCCGTTCGCCGAAACGATCGAAAACCATTACGACGCAGGCCGGCACGAACGTCCTTCAGACGAAGACATGAAGAAGAGGTGGGTCGACGAGCGATGGACGAACGATGATTGAAGTTTCGACCCTGACCACCGTCGCATTCTGGGGCGCTTCTGCGATGACGCTCGGGTTCGCTCTCATCGTTGTGACTCAGCGCGATGTGTTCAGGGCGGCGATCGCGCTGGCCGGTTCCTTTCTGGGCGTTGGAATCATGTACTTCGTGCTCAGCGCGGAATTCGTTGGTGTCGTCCAGATCCTCGTTTATGTTGGCGCAATTTCGTCATTGATGGCATTCGCGGTGATGTTCATTCAGGACGTCACGGCGGGTAGCCGACCGGTGCAGGGTCGGTTGGTCGGTGCGGCGGTGGCGGTGCTCATTCTCGCGGCGGTGGCGTTTACGGCGTTAAACACCGATTGGTCGACGATGGATGAAATTTCCGATCAGGTCGCAGGTGCCCTGACCGAGGGATACGTACAGGTTGGCACCGGCGACGAAATAAGGATCGAAAAAGTGGGATTTAAAAATCCCGGCGAGGTAGTTGTGCCAAACCGCGGTGTGCTGGTCGACAGCACAAGCGCGATCGGAGTCCTTCTCGTTCGTGAATACGTCCTTGCTTTCGAAATCATCGGCCTGTTGCTTGTTGCCGCACTGATCGGTGGGCTGCTGCTGATACGTGACCCAAAGCCAGAGCCTGAGGTCGTGACGGGGTCAGAGAAACGAGAAGCCCCGGTATGACCATCGAAAACGTTCTTCTCGTCTCCGCTGTACTTTTTGCCATTGGTGCCTACGGGGTCGTATCGCGGAGCAGCCTCATCACCGTGATCATGTCGCTCGAGCTCATGTTTAACGGGGTCGTAATTGCCGCAGTTGCGTTCAGCCGCTTCACGCCGTCCGCCGCGCTGCTCAGCGGAGACCCCCTGACAGGTGAAGCCATTCGTTCGGCCCTGACCGGGCATGCGTTCGCGATTTTCATTATTTCAGTCGCTGCCGGAGAGGCGGCGCTGGCATTTGCGCTTGTGTTCGCTATGTACAGGGCAGGGGAGTCGATAGAAATTACCGATGCCTCTGAAATGAAGAACTGATCGGCCCCACCCCGGGTAATAAACGATAAAACGGGATTCGGATTTAAATAAAAATGTGGGTCGATTACAAAAAAACACCGAACCTGATCTCGGCGCAAATGTGGAAAGACCTTCTCGAAGGTGAAGGGCTGCCCACGATGATCATCCCGGAGGGCAACATCCTCGACTGGGCTGAGGACGCCGCGTTCCGTGTGATGGTCCCCAAGGGTCGAGAACACGTGGCCGACGAAATTTTGAGAAAGCTGTAGCAGGGAATTTCTGTGATTACCGAAGGCCTGGTATGGCTGATAATCGCGCTGCCCGTCATCAGCCTGCTGGTGAACGGCGTGTTAGTGCGCGCCTTCGCCGGCCCCGATTCGAAATACGCCGGTTACATCACCGTCGCGGCCATCGGCGGGTCGTTCGTGCTTTCGATCTGGGCCCTCCTGACCGTGATGTCCAACGGACGACCGCTCACGCTCGAACTACACGACTGGATCGCGGTTGGCGGCCTGAACCTGAAGTTCGGGCTAATGCTCGACCAGTTGACCGTAATCATGCTTGTCGTTGTCAGCGGAGTGAGCCTGCTCGTACAGATTTACGGGCAGGCCTACATGCACGGCGACAAGAGCTACACGCGCTACTACGCATATATGTCGCTTTTCACAGCTTCGATGCTCGGTCTCGTGCTGTCGAGCAACATGATCCAGCTCTTCGTCTTCTGGGAACTCGTCGGTATTTCGTCTTACCTGCTGATCGGCTTCTGGATGGACCGTCCCTCGGCCGCCGCCGCTGCGAAGAAGGCGTTCCTGATGACCAGGTTCGGCGACTTCGGGTTCCTGCTCGGAATCCTGTACCTCTACTCGGTCAATCCGTCCTACATGGACATTGAAACGCTGTACAAGGCCATTGCGGCTAACGAGATCGCGGTCGCGGTGGCGACCTGGGTCGCGCTTGGACTGTTCGCGGGTGCGGTTGGCAAGTCGGCACAGTTCCCGCTCCACTCGTGGCTCCCCGACGCCATGGAAGGTCCGACCTCCGTATCGGCGTTGATCCACTCGGCGACCATGGTCACAGCCGGCGTGTTCCTCGTCGCACGCTTCTTCCCGCTGTTTCAGTACTCCGACATGATGACGCTCGTCGCGCTCGTCGGCGGCTTCACCGCGGTATTTGCGGCAACGATGGGCCTCGTCGCCAACGACATCAAGCGCGTACTGGCCTACTCGACGATCAGTCAGCTTGGCTACATGATGCTGGCGCTGGGAATTGGCGCCTACGCCCCGGCGATCTTCCATCTGTTCACCCACGCCTTCTTCAAGGCGGCGCTGTTTCTGGGCGCAGGCTCCGTCCATCACGCTTCCGGCACGTTCAACATGAAATACATGGGGGGGCTGAAGCGGCACATGCCCTGGACCTATTGGAGCATGGTCATCGCCAGTGTGAGCCTTGCCGGGTTGTTCCCGTTCTCGGGGTTCTGGTCGAAGGACGAGATTCTCGGGCATGCGGCAGAGGGTGAGACGGCCATTGCCATAATCGTGCTGGCTCTCGGTCTTGTTGCCGCGCTA
>SMUY01278053.1_pt1 | contig 17061 bp, 14 predicted proteins | sample 2456441 | NCBI WGS metagenome assembly SMUY01 (sample SAMN11095931, study PRJNA526329) | marine sediment metagenome | biome: Marine sediment; feature: Surficial sediment; material: Deep marine sediment; isolation source: Hadal surficial sediment | place: Pacific Ocean | collected 2014-11 | depth...
ATCCGCGTGTATAGAAGTCAGCCGGTCCTCGGCAGCCAGTACTTCGAAATATCGCGCGGACACCCGGATGATCAGGTCCTGTTGCGCCGCCTCGCGGTCGGCTTCCGCCTTTGCCACGATTTTGGCAGCCTGTTTCAGGCCGACAATCTGGTCCCACCGAAAAAGTGTTTGACGAAGGCCGATGTTCCATCCTTTGGTTTCGGTCGTTGACTCCGATGGAACAGGTGCAATGCCGCCGCCGGAGTCCGTTTCAAGAGTCGTACCAGATCCATTGCGGGTTTCCCAGTTGCCGTTTGCATTGATTTGCGGAAACAGGGCGCTGCGGGCCTGCGGCAGCGCTTCGAGTGCGGCAAGCCGCCTGGCTTCTGCCTCATGAATCAGGGGGTCGCTTTGCAATGCCTGCTGGTAGACCTCGAGCAATGAGGTGGCATTTGACAGCGACGGTGTGGCAAGCGCGAGAGCCAGCACCAAGCATTTGAATCCTGTTACTTTATTCATCTTTTCGGGTTCCAGTTTCGTTGGCCGGATCGGCCTGAATTCAAGTGTTATGGTCAACTATATCACTATATCAGTCAAGATGTGTCCGGGCGGAAAATCAATAGCGGGGGATCGAATCATCGATGTCCAAAGACCACGTATCGATACCGCCCACAATATTGGCGACGCGATCAAATCCGGTCTGCAGCAGGTAGCTCGCGACCCGTGCACTGCGACCGCCCGAATGGCAAAGAACGGCAACCGCTTGCGAGGCATCGAGCTCTGCAATGCGTGCCGGTATCTCGGCCATCGGAATGTGTATCGTCTGGTCGATGCGGGCGATGTTGATTTCCCATGCTTCTCGGACGTCAAGCAAAGCCCAAAGTTCTCCGGAATCCCGTCGACCAACGAACTCGCCTGGTGTCATGTCCTCGATCATATGCAGATCTCTCCATTTAAGATGCCGCAGACTGGCAAGTGGTTTCAGGTTGGCCTGGGTCTGAGACCCAAAAACCATGGCCAGGAGTCTGCGCGGCAGAAAGCATGCTTATTGCCGCGCAGACTCCTAGAACGAAAAGGCCGACGGCTTGGACGCATTGAGCAGGGGTCGCACATCCGTTTCAAACAGGCTCTTTGTCGACCAGTCGTTTTCACCAATACGAGTCACAATGCGTGCGTCCATCACCGGCGAATCGCCGACGATAACAAACAATCGGCCACCAGGCTTCATTGCGTCCACAAAGCGGGTGTCGAACACCGGCAACGATCCGGTTACTGCAACAGCATCGAATTCGCCCTTCGGAAGCTCCTTCGTCGCGTCCATGCATATGAGTTCCGTATTCTCTATCCGCGCATCTGCGAGATTAGATTCGGCCATAGAGACAAAATCGCTGAAAATATCGACGCTGGTTACCGCGGCCGCCAACTTCGCGAGACAGGCTGTCAGAAAACCCGTTCCGGTCCCGATCTCGAGAACGCGGTGCTGAGGTTCGAGTTTCAGCGCCTGAAGCAAGCGGCCTTCGACGATGGGCGTCATCATCATCTGGCTATGTGGCAACGGTATCGCCGTATCGGCAAAGGCGAGCTCTTCGAATCCGGCCGGTACAAATCGCTCACGATGAAGCTCGGCAAGAACGGCAAGCACCGAGGGGTCTGCGACGTTCCATGTCCGAACCTGCTGTTGCACCATTTGTCGTCGGGCAAAATCGGTATCCATCACTTGATTGTCTCTTAAGTAATTGAATTTATTTGATTTATAACTTGCCGCGCCATGACACCCATTTGCTGTTGGTTTCCCCAGCCTGTCGCGGTTCCAGAATTATGGTGAATCGGAGCAAGGTGCTCTCGCAGCTGGGATATCCTTAGCTGACCACATATTTCATGCTTAGAATCACCTCGAATCTCCCACGACGGAGAAGTACCTCGAGCAGCTAATAATAACAAATGATTGTTTCACGGCATCATTTGAATATATGCCGGAAAGAATTATGCAAGACTTCTGCCGCGAATACCTGAAAACGGATCGAAATAAGACCATTACGGGACGTATCGGGTACCCGGCATTGGGTGATACATGTTATCGGAAATTACAATAACCATTCTGATTGTTTTGCTGCTGCTGGCGACACTCGCCGCTGTCCTGGCGTGGCTGAATAATCGTCGTTTTGCGCGACGTTTGACGACATTAAGCGATGATTTAGTTGCGGTATCCGGGGACGCATCGGTAGGGCGGCGTTTGTCAGTGCCCGCAAACGGCGAAATCGCGGAGTTGGCGAATACGATCAATCGCCTGTTCGATGCGCTGGGAGAGCGGGACGAAATCATTCAGGACAAGGACCGTTTGTTTACAGACTTTGCCCGCACCTTGCCCGAAATCGTGCTCGTTCATGACGATCGCATCCTGCTGGCCAACGAGAGCGCGGCAGGCCTGATCGGGCTCGGCCCGGACCAGCTGGAAGGCAGGGAGGTCGCCGATCTGATCAAACCCGCATACCGTGCCCTGTTTCGCAAGACGACAGCCAAGACGCTGGCCGGCGAGAAAGTCCCGAAACGTCTCGAGATTCAATTGATCAACGGCAACGACCAGGGGCTCTGGGTTGAGACACAAAGTTCTCCCATCGAATTTCGGGGGAATCCCGCTATCCTGACCGTTGCGCGTGACGTCAGTTATCGCAAGAGTCTGGAAGTGTCGCTGAGCCGGAGTAAGCGGCAGGCGCAATACACGTTGGAGTCCATATCCGAAGGCGTTATTACGACCGATAACCAGGGCCGGATCGATTACATGAATCGTGCGGCCGAAGCCATGACAGGTGCAAACAGGGATGAAGTATCCGGCCACAAGATCGGAGAGATCTTTTCTCTGGTTGATGAAGCCGACAGGCAACCCCTGGGTGATCCGGTCGAGCGCAGTCTGGCGATGCGCCGGCGCGTGAACATGGGCCGACGCGCACTACTCATCAGCCGCGACGGTGAGCACGAGCACTCCATCGAAATTACCGCCTCGCCAATCAAGGGGCCGGGCAACAGCATATCCGGCACGGTCGTCGTTTTTCATGACGTTAGTGAGATTCGCGGCTTGACCAAGCAGATGAGCTACCAGGCGACCCATGATCCACTCACCGGCCTGATCAATCGGCGGGAATTCGAACGACGGCTTCAGGAGGCCATGGACTCGGCGCGCGCGGAGGAAGGCATTCACATCGTTTTTTACATGGACCTGGATCGCTTCAAGGCCGTCAACGATAGCTGTGGTCACCTGGCCGGCGACAACATGCTGCGGGAAGTCGCATCACTTATTAAAGACCAGGTTCGCGACTCCGACTTCGTCGGCCGACTTGGCGGCGACGAATTCGGCACGCTTTTGATCGGTTGTCCGATAGACAAGGCGACACGGATTGCAGCAGACATCTGTAACGCAGTCGCGGACTACCGCTTCGTCTGGAAAGACAAGATATTCAACATCGGCATATCCGTCGGTCTTGTCGAGATCAGTCACATGAGCGGCACGATGCAGGACGTTATCAGCGCCGCCGACTCCGCCTGCTACGTCGCCAAGCAGCGCGGGCGTGGCCAGGTACATATCTATTCCGCACGCGACGAAGCCATCGCCCGCGAGCGTGGTGACATTCAATGGCTGCGGCAGCTGCAATCGGCGCTGCATGAAGGCAGCTTCCAACTGGCTGTGCAACCGATAATCGCTACCGGTAGCAGTAATGGAACGGGTCCGGCACTCGAAGTACTGATTCGCATGGCCGATGAACGTGGCCGATTTGCCAATACGGCTGAGTTCCTGCGGCCCGCGGAGCGTTATCAATTAATGCCGCAGATTGATCGCTGGGTCGTAAACGCAGCGCTGGCAGCCATTACAGCTGGCCAGATCAAGATTCCGGGCAAACGCAGTTGCGCGATAAACCTCTCGGGACAGACGCTCGGCGATGAGGGATTTCTCGGCTTCGTTGTCGATGCCCTGGACCGCAGCGGCGTGGCGCCGTCAAGCATATGCTTCGAAGTAACCGAAAGTGCCGTATCCAGCAATATTCAACATGCACAGCGATTCATCGAAGTGTTGCACGGCATTGGCTGCGAATTCGCACTGGATGATTTTGGCAGCGGACTGGGTTCATTCTCGAGCTTGAAAACGCTACCGGTCGATTACCTGAAGATCGACGGGAAGTACACCTGTAATCTAAGTTCCGATCAGATCAACCAGGAAATGGTTTCGGCAATGATCAAACTAGCAAGGACATTGCAGTTTCGTATCATTGCCGAACAGGTTGAGTACCAGGAAGACTTCGACTGGCTGCGCGAAGTCGGCGTGGATTTTGTGCAGGGCAATTTCGTGGAGCCACCCGTGACGCTGGGTTCCGGGCAGGGCACGGGCTCCTTCCGCATCCTGGAGCCCTGAATCAAACCGCCGGCGAACGGTGCCCGGCTCCAGGAAAATTTATCAGAGAAATGGCACCATCAAGAGCGCCACTATGTTGATGATCTTGATCAGCGGGTTGATCGCCGGGCCTGCCGTATCCTTGTACGGGTCGCCGACGGTGTCGCCGGTTATCGCCGCCTTATGGGCGTCAGAACCCTTGCCGCCGCAGTTGCCGTCTTCAATGTACTTCTTGGCGTTGTCCCATGCGCCGCCACCGGTCGTCATCGAGATAGCGAGAAACAATCCGGTGATGATAGTGCCGAGCAGCAAACCGCCCAGCGCCTTGGGCCCAAGTACCAGTCCGACCACGATTGGTACGGTGATCGGTAGCAGGGAAGGAACAATCATTTCCTTGATCGCGGCTTTTGTCAGCAAGTCCACAGCACGCTTGTAATCCGGCTTGCCCGTGCCTTCCATGATTCCTTCGATCTCGCGAAACTGACGCCGAACCTCGTTAACGACCGAACCGGCAGCGCGGCCGACTGCCTCCATGGCCATCGAGGCGAACAGAAACGGTACCAGTCCGCCAATGAAAAGGCCGATGATCACAAGGTGATCGGAAAGATCGAAGTCGACAAGAATGTTTCGTGCAGCCAGAGCATTCGTATAGTCGGCGAAAAGAACCAGCGCGGCCAGTGCAGCAGAGCCGATTGCATAGCCCTTGGTTACCGCTTTGGTAGTATTTCCAACCGCGTCGAGCTGGTCCGTAATCTTGCGCACTTCAGGCGGGAGCGCAGACATCTCCGCGATGCCGCCTGCGTTGTCCGTAATCGGGCCGAAAGCGTCGAGTGCGACGATTACGCCGGTCATCGACAGCATCGTTGTCGCTGCAATCGCGATGTTATACAAACCGGCGAGCGCGTCACCGTCCGGCGCCAGTTCAAATGCTCCCCAGATGCTCAGGCAGATGGCGATCACCGGCAGCGCTGTCGCTTTCATTGATATGCCGAGGCCGGCAATAATGTTGGTCGCGTCACCTGTCAGGGAAGCATTAGCGATCGCCCTGACAGGCTTGAAATCCGTTCCGGTGTAATACTCGGTGATGACGACCATTGCAGCGGTCAGTGCCAGGCCGATTAGCGCAGAACCGAATATCCCTGTCGCGTTGCCGCTGGCAGCCATCATCATGTTTGTAATCGGGTAGAAGGCGATTGCCGCGAGCACGCCGGCTACGATCACGCCTTTGTAAAGGGCACCCATGATCTTGCCGCCTTCGGAGATGCGAACGAAGAATGTACCGATAATGGAAGCGATGATCGACGCGGCTCCCAGAACCAGCGGATAGATGATGGCAGCATCCGTATAAGTTGCCGAGACGAGTGTGCCGAGTAGCATGGTAGCGATAATTGTTACCGCATAAGTTTCAAAGAGGTCCGCGGCCATGCCGGCGCAGTCGCCGACATTGTCACCGACATTGTCGGCGATCACCGCAGGATTTCGGGGATCGTCTTCCGGAATACCTGCCTCGACTTTGCCGACGAGGTCCGCACCGACGTCGGCGCCCTTGGTAAAGATGCCGCCGCCAAGTCGCGCAAAAATGGAGATCAGGGAACCACCGAACGCCAGGCCAATGAGGGCGTGTATCGCGTCGGCAGCAGTACTACCGGTGCTCACCAGAAGTAAGTAGTAACCAGATACGCCGAACAGACCAAGTCCGACGACAAGCAAGCCTGTAATCGCCCCGCCACGGAATGCTATTCTCAATGCCGGATTTACGCCTTGGGTCGCGGCCTGGGCAGTGCGAACATTTGCCCGGACGGAGACGAACATACCAATATAGCCGGTCGCAGCGGAGAGAATTGCGCCGATAGCGAAACCGATGGCGGTATGCCAGTCGAGGGCGATGCCGAGGATGACGAACAGCACGACACCGACCATCCCGATCGTGAGGTACTGGCGATTCATGTAGGCGCCGGCGCCTTCCTGAATGGCCTGCGCAATCTCTTGCATGCGCTCGTTCCCCGCGGGTTGTTTGAGAATCCATTGTATGGATACGAGCCCGTACAGAACCGCAAGAACGCCCGCGCCCATGGCAAGCCACAGAGCAAATTCAGTTGTCATAAAATTGTCTCCTGACCGTATAAATGACCCCGGTGCGAGGAGGGCGCCCGGGGCAAATTCAAAACCATATGTGAAATCGAACAGACGGCTGGAAAAGGAACGCTTTTCACGCCGCTTATCGTTATTTGTACATCATTTGTTCGCCGCAACTCCCCGAGCCCGTGCACGACCCACCCGCGGCAGGCCGCGCATCATACCACAAAGTTTGTCTTCAACTTCTTCGCAACTCTGACGTTCTTCAGGCTGACATACTTGGGTAAGCCATTGATATAGGGCGGATAATCCTCTCCGTGGATCAGAGGCGCGAGATATCGTCGGCAGGCAGGTGTAATCGAGAAACCGTCAGAGCTGATGAATCGCCGCGGCACCTTTTTTTCCTTATTGGCGATACGGGAGAGCGGTGTCTGGTCGATGCGCCAGCGGTACGGATTGTCAGAGACGCGCTTTATGACAGGCATGACGGCAGTTTTCCCCGCCAACGCAAGTTTGACAGCGGCTTTACCGACGGCATAAGCCTGTTCGACATCAACCGCCGAGGCAATATGCCGCGCCGAGCGCTGCAGATAGTCGGCAATAGCATAATGATATTTGAAGCCAAGACTCTCTCTGACCATGTTGGCGACGACAGCTGCGACACCACCGAGCTGTGCGTGACCAAATGCGTCCGTTGTGCCAGCTTCTGCCAGGAATTTGCCATTGGCGTAACGCGCGCCTTCACTGACAACGATGACACAGTAGGTGTAGTTCTTAACGCACTCTCTGACCCGCGTTAAGAATGTCGCTTTTCTAAACGGAATTTCGGGAAACAGAATGATGTGCGGAGCGTCGCCGGGTCGGTTGCCTGCCAGGCCGCCGGCGGCCGCGATCCAGCCTGCATGCCGCCCCATCACCTCAAAGACAAATACTTTTGTCGAAGTCTCAGCCATCGAAATGACATCGAGGGCGGCTTCCCGGGTCGATACGGCAACGTATTTCGCGACGGAGCCGAATCCCGGACAGTTATCGGTAACCGGTAGATCGTTGTCGACGGTCTTTGGTATGCCCAGACAAGTAACCGGAAAGCCCATGCGCTTGCTGAATAGCGACACTTTGTGTGCCGTGTCCATCGAGTCATTGCCGCCATTATAAAAAAAGTAACCGATATCGTGTGCTTTGAAGACCTTGATAAGCCGTTCGTATTGGGCACGGTTCTCCTCGATGCCCTTGAGTTTATACCGTGCAGATCCGAAAGCGCCGCCCGGAGTATGACGCAGCGCTGCGATCGTCGCGGCACTTTCTTTGTTCGTGTCAATCATGTCTTCTGTCAGAGCGCCAATGATGCCGTTATGGCCGGCGTAGACGTTGGAGATCCGGTGTTTGTTTTTTCGGGCAGTCTCGATCACGGCGCATGCAGTGGCATTAATGACAGCGGTAACACCGCCCGATTGTGCATAGAACGCATTCATTTTCGACATCAAGTCTTGTTCCTTGTCATAAGCCCGAATCGGGGCGAAGCATAGCCGAAACTCGCCGCAGGTTCACCGCCTCACAGGTTTGACCCGATGCTATATTGCCGGTAGCGTATGCCGCCCCTGAGACGCCACACAATGAGTTTAACCATGCGGATCGTATTGTTGGGTGCGCCGGGATCCGGTAAAGGCACGCAGGCCAGGAAACTGATGGCCGACAGAAATATTCCGCAAATATCTACCGGCGACATGTTGCGCGCCGCGGTGGCGGCTGGCACAAGTTTTGGTCAGCAGGCAAAAAAGATCATGGAAGCAGGCGAGCTCGTCCCGGACGACATCATGCTTGGCATCGTCAGTGAAAGGCTGGCCGAGGACGATGCCGCAGACGGATTTATCCTCGACGGTTTTCCGCGAACGGAGAAACAGGCGCTCGACCTCGACGATCTCCTGGATCGGCGGGGGCAGCCTCTGGATTCGGTGGTCCTGATGGATGTGGATTTCGACATTCTGATGAAACGCCTGACGGGCAGACGCACCTGCTCGCTGACCGGCAAGCTCCTGAATATTTATTTTTCGCCGCAGGAGGAGCTGGATGCCTGCATAGACGCCGGCGGTGAATTAATTCAACGCGACGATGATAACGAAGAGACCATAAGCAATCGTCTCGAAGTCTATCGCTCCCAGACTGAAGCCCTGGTTGAATTCTATGGCGCCACAAACAAACTGAAGGTCGTTGATGCCGCAAGTAGCATCGATAAGGTTTATGAGCGGATTCTGAAGGCACTGGCAGCCTGATCGACGGGTGATTCAGGGCCGTCTTGAATATTACGCCGCCAAAATCTCCAGTAACCGTCCACCGACCGTTTCTCTGCGCCATCCTGTAAATACACGCGACTGTCGATCGCTGTGCAGCGATGCAGCCAGCTCTTTCCTAGGCGCGATGATTTCTCCTGCAATGCCCAATTCCTCGGCGCAGGCTGAGACGGCCGCCTGCAAGTCTTTCAGCATTGCCTTATGTTTTTCGTCCGGTTTTGGCGGCGGCTCGTATTCGACCTTATCGTCTCGGGCTGCCGCAAGAATTTGCAGAAGCACGTTAGCGGCGCGACGCAGCGTACGCGGCGCAAGCCCTCGAATGGCGGCCAGCGATTCCTGATCCTCAGGCCCGGTCGAGGCGATCTCCAGCAAGACCGCATCTTTCATGATCCACTGGCGTGGCCGGTCGGAACGCTCCGCTTCGTCCTCACGCCAGCTTGCGAGTCTGGCAGCAGCAGCGCGAGCCCGACCGCGCAGATTCCTGGCTCCCTTGAGGCGGTCGACTGCGTGCCTGGAATCACCCTTGTAAAGCGATGGCCTGAGCAGATAAGCGGAGTCTTCCTCTGCCCAGCTCAGTCTGCCGAGTTTGGCCAGCTGACGAGATAGCTCCTCATACGCCGGCAACAGGTATTGGACATCCTCGGCAGCATACTCGAGCGCCGCGGCGGGCAGCGGTCGCCGCGTCCAGTCAGCGCGCGTGTGCGATTTGGCAAGCTCAACGCCAAACAGCTCTTCGACGAGGGCGGCGTATCCGAGCTGTGGCGCAAAGCCCAGGAGACCAGCCGCGATCTGCGTATCGAAGATCGATCCAGGCATGCGATCTGAGGTGTGGAAAAGCACTTCGATGTCCTGCCGGGCGGAGTGAACCACCCACTGGCACTTCATCAGCCTGCGCCAGAAACCATCGAGATCGCCCCCACCCATCGGGTCTGCACAGTAAATGCCTTCAGCCGCAGCAATTTGCACGAGGCAGAGCTGCGGATAGAAGGTCTTCTCACGCATAAATTCAGTATCGAGCCCTATGCGCCTTGCAGAAGAGAGCAGGGTGCTGACGGCGTTATTCGAATGGAGATCGACAAACTGAAATTTTGGCATTTCGTGATTGGCAGAGGATTTCGGCAAGGAAGGTTAACATGCGATGATTGTGCCCACGTTGGCTGTCACGATGGGCAATTAGTGCAACAGATCTTCAGGGCATTTCTGGACATTATCCTGTTGCGCAAGGGACCGGAGGACCTTCCGAAATCTCTGCTGCTGCTCGCAATGGCCGTCGTCATGATCATCGTCTCGCAATTGCTGTTGCATGTGATGGTCGAGACGAATTACAGCACAGATCTTTTTCTGGAGTTTGCTACCGAACTGGTCAAAGTTGGCTCATATGTTGCCGTCCTGTTTGCATCAGGATTCATCATCCGGATTGAGCAGACGATGACAGCGATCATTGGCTGCACGGCGATCATGGTGTTGCTCTTTGTCGCGATTTTCATACTGTCCCGGCCATTTATCGGATACGAGCTGGCCGGCGCCATTGCCTGGTTTGTGACGCCATGGCTGATCCTGGTCGAGGGACACATTATTTCAAGAGCGATACAGCAACACCGGTTCACAGGTATTGCTATTGCAGTTGTGATATTTATTCTGCAACTTGGTTTCTATGTGACGTTTAGCGCAGATTCGGAGGGCGTTGTCAGTTGATGCATATTCACATTTTCGGCATCTGTGGGACTTTCATGGGAGGTGTCGCTGCCCTGGCAAAAGCGGCAGGTCATCGTGTCTCGGGTGGGGACGCCAACATCTATCCGCCGATGAGCACCCAGCTGAAGAGTCTCGGCATTGCCGTCCATGATGGCTACGACGCCGACCAGCTGGAGCCGGCACCCGACTGCGTCGTAATTGGCAATGCGATGAGCCGGGGCAACGCGGCAGTGGAGGCAGTCCTGGACCGTGGCATCCCCTATACCTCCGGGCCGCAATGGTTGTCGGAGCACGTGCTGAAGGGTCGCCACGTAATCGCTGTTGCGGGAACGCACGGAAAGACGACCACGGCCAGCATGCTGGCGTGGATTCTGGAGGAAGCGGGTCATTCGCCTGGTTTTCTGATCGGTGGCGTGCCGGCGAACTTCGATGTGACGGCCCGTTATGGGGAATCGAAATACTTTGTCGTGGAGGCGGACGAATACGACACTGCGTTTTTCGACAAACGGGCAAAGTTCGTTCATTACCGACCAGATACGCTTATCCTCGGTAATCTCGAATTCGACCACGCCGACATTTACAAAGACCTAGAGGCAATCCTTTGGCAATTCCATCAATTGTTGCGAACGATTCCAGGAAGAGGCCGCATCATTCTGAACAGTGCAGACGAGAACCTTAAAACGCTTCTCGAGATGGGCTGCTGGTCAACAACAGAGTCATTTGGTATCGGGAAAAGTGACGAGGACTGGACAGCACGGTTTTTGGACGCCGGCGAGCGACGCATCAGTGTTTCCCAACGCGGCGGCGCGACAGCCGAGGGCAGCTGGCAGCTCGGCGGCAGCTACAATCTTGAGAATGCGCTGGCCGCGATCGCAGCAGCAAAGTCTGCCGGCGTTTCAGTGCAGCAGGCAGTGGCAGCACTGTCTCGGTTCAAGGGCGTCAAGAGACGGCTGGAGAGAACGGCAACGGTCGCGGATATTGCAATTTACGACGATTTTGCTCATCACCCTACCGCAATCCGCCGAACGATCACTGGCTTGAAAAAACGGTTTCCCGGGCAACGTATAGTTGTCGCGCTGGAGCCAAGATCGAACACGATGAAGCTCGGTGTGCACAATGAGGCACTTGCCGCATCGCTGGAAGATGCGAGCCTCGCCTGTGTTTACAGGCCCAATGACTTTGCTGCGGCGTTCGACGATTGCCTTGCTTCGCTCGGCGATCGTTTGCATCTACATTCTGACTACGACGAACTCGTAGCGGATCTGGCCGCCGAACTGCAGCCGGGTGACCAGGTCGTTTTCATGAGCAATGGCGGATTTGGATCAGCGCGTCAAAAGCTGACAGGAGCCCTGCAGAAAACCCGCTAGGAATCTGCGCGGTAGAAAGTATGCCTACTGCGAAGGCACCACAGCGGTCCATTTTTCCGATCTTTTTCGTTACGTAATCCCACTATGCGCCGCAAAAGATCGAAAAACTGTCCTCGCTGTGGCACCTTCTCGCTACGGATATTTCTACCGCGCAGACTCCTAGCCCCGAATATTTCATAGCTACGGAGTGCGGCTCCGCGGTCTCGCTTAGTCTTTGCTTGTCTGAGGGATTTTCTTCGTTCGGCGATACACATGGTTGTTCCACTCACTCAAAAAATCCCTCTGACGAGCAAATGCTTGACCGATCTCGCGCAACAAAAATGAAACGTTCGGGCTTTACAAAGCGCCTGGTCAAATTGTCGTTTTTCCGTCCTATACTTAAGGAAACTCAAGCCTCGTTAAGCGATTATGTACCAGGTAAAGCGACGGTTTCTCCAGTGAAAATTCCGCTATTTCCATTGCATACGGTTCTCTACCCGGGCGGCCCGTTGCCGCTGCGCATATTTGAACCACGTTATCTGGATATGATCAGCGACTGCCTCAAGAGAGATGCTCCGTTTGGTGTCCTGTTGATCAGGAGCGGCAGCGAAATCGGTTCGGCAACGACATACCAGGTCGGTACGCTTGCGAAAATTATCGACTGGTATCAGGGTAGCGATGGTCTCCTCGGTGTCACCGCAATCGGCGGGCAGAGGTTTCACCTGATGTCTGCCAAACGACAGCCCGACGGACTGAGTATTGGGGAAATACAATTGCTGGAACACGAGAGCCGCCATTTGCTGCCGGAAGAATACAAGCCTCTCGCACGTATTCTCGCCGGCGTCCTCGACGACCTCGGCCGTCTGTATGAATCACTGGACAGGCAGTACGACGATGCCGGCTGGGTCGGTTACCGCTTCGCCGAAATTCTGCCGATCAGCCCCGAGCAAAAGCAATCCTGCCTGGAAGCGGATGATGCGATAGAGCGCCTGCAGCTTATGCGAAAAGTGCTTGATACGGTTCGTGGCCCGGAGAATTCTGCCTGATCCGGCCCGGATGTTTCAATTTCGTCGCCTGGCAGGCTACGAGTTCAGTGTTGCGAATACGCGTTTGGCCTGCGAGAGTGTTTCGGATATTTCCTCGTCGCCATGTGCGTCGGACACGAAGCCGGCTTCAAACGCCGACGGCGCAAAATAAACGTTCGAGTCGAGCATCCCATGGAAGAACTTTCGAAACAGTTCGGTATTTGCCGCTGTCACTTGTGCAAATCGCCTTATTGGCCCGTCCGCGCTGAATACAAACCCGAACATGCCGCCTGCCGCCTCGACAGCCAACGGCACTCCGGCGCCATGCGCCACGTCGGCCAGACCATCCGCCAGCTGCCGTGTTCGCTCGCCGAGAGAAGCATAGAAACCGGGTCTTTCGAGCCCTTGCAAAGTTGCCAGGCCGGCCGCCATCGCAAGCGGGTTGCCCGACAACGTACCCGCCTGATAGACAGGGCCGTCCGGTGCGATGCTCGCCATGATGTCGGCGCGCCCACCGAAGGCGGCGGCCGGCAGTCCGCCGCCGACGATCTTTCCGAGTGTTGTCAAATCAGGCTGAATGTCGAATATCTCCTGCGCGCCGCCTTTCGCCACCCGGAATCCGGTCATCACTTCGTCGAAAATCAAAACAGCCCCGTGTTGATCGCACTGTGACCTGAGCGCTTCCAGAAAACCAGGCTCCGGCGGCACCATGTTCATGTTGCCTGCGATCGGTTCGACGATGATGCAAGCGATTTGCTCGCCGACCTCTGCAAACACGGTTTCTACCGCTGCCGGGTCGTTGAAATTGAGTGTTATCGTGTGCTCGGCGAGCCCCGCCGGAACACCGGGCGAGCTTGGCACACCGAGAGTCAGTGCTCCCGAACCCGCCTTGATCAGCAAGGAGTCGGAGTGGCCGTGATAACAGCCCTCAAACTTGATGATCTTGTCACGTCCCGTGAATCCACGGGCAAGTCGAATAGCACTCATCGTCGCTTCTGTGCCCGAGCTCACCATTCGGATTCGTTCAATCGACGGCATGAATTCACATATTTTCTGCGCAAGACGGGTTTCGGCTACAGTGGGCGCGCCGAAACTGAGTCCGGCCTCGGCTGCGTCAGTTACGGCTTTGATGACATCGGCGTGCGCATGACCCAGGATCATGGGTCCCCATGATCCAACGTAGTCAATCATCTGCCGGCCATCCTCTGTTTGCAGCCAGGCTCCTTTTGCGCTCTTGATGAACACCGGCTCACCGCCAACGGCGGCAAATGCCCGGACCGGTGAGTTAACGCCGCCGGCAATATATTTTTTCGCTTCTGCGAAAAGGCTCATGCGAACTCTCCCATAGACAGGCGCATGCTACCGAAGTGGCATTGAGTCATAAACCCCCGAGGTTCAACTGGTAAACTGCAGGCATAACGAATGTAGGAGGGGCTCGCAGGAGCGGCTTTTTGGACAGGAAGTCCTTATGTCGCGGAGCACAGGGATGTGCGTGAGCGACGAGCCGCGATCGGGGGTTGAGGCCCCTCCTACATCAGAATATGAAGCATATCGATAGCGCCCCATGAAAACTTACATGTGTCTCATCTGTGGTTACGTCTATGACGAAGAGGAGGGCGATGTTGAGGCGGGGATTCCTGCGGGCACGAGATGGGAGGATGTCCCCTTGTCATGGCGGTGCCCCGACTGTGGTGCCGGAAAAGAAGATTTCGAGATGGTCGAAATTTAACTGCCCGGCTCTCTCAACTGATCGGTAGTAATCCCAATCTCTGACAGGAGAGCCGGCACGCCGTCATCGCCAACCAGATGCAGGGTGCCAACGATGATCAGGTAGTCGTCTTTCTCTCCGATCAGATTCCTGATCCGTTCTACCCAAGCTTCATTTCGATCGACGACGAGTGTCCTATAGAGTTCCGGGTATCGTTGCATTTCAACCAGCAGGTTTTCTTCCAGGAAACCAATATCGCCGTACCGCCAGGCGTCAATCAAAAGGTCGAGATTTTCCTCTATGTTCAGGCTCTCCCGAAGCGTTTGGATAAGCAGTGAACGCTGCACCGGCAATGACAGCTTGTCGAGGAGCTCGAGCTGTTCGCGCAGGGTTTCGAGGCCGAGAATTTCCTTGTGATCTTCGCCGGCCTTCGCCGAAAAGTAAAACTCAATTCCGTATTCGGGACTGAAACCGATTCGGAGGAGCATCATTTGCTCAATCGTAATGGCTGCCAGCCATGGTTCGGTTTGCGCGAGCATGAGGAATGGAATGTCAAGCTGCGCTGCGTAGTCGGCCGCTTCGTCATAGAGACTCGGCCCCATGATTTCCCGCAGGGTGCCGCCGTCTTTGATGACACCCAGTTCATTGACCATTCCAGCCATCTCAATCGGGTCAAGGTCGTCGAGGTCTACTTCCATGATCAGGATCTCGGCATCTTCGTAGGCTTTCTCTATCGCAGTCGGAATCGGATGGTCCTGCTGCCTGAGCACATGCACCGAGCCGAGCAGGTAGATTCGGTTGCTTGCGCCATTGATCTGCCACATCGAGACCAGGTGGCCCGTGCCCTGTGTTGCCACTCTGCCGGGCGCCATGATCAAGCAGATCATCAAGCAGCAATGCAGGAGCGTGGATCGAGGAATCATTCAGTCCAACAGCCAGATCAGCTCTGTTTCCACGCGGCCATCCAGGTGCAAGCTGATTCTGCGGTATGCGGGCGGATTATCGTCCAGTGCAAATTCATTACTTGCCACCTTGAATTGCCGGCAAGTGGACGGTGTTCCGATAATCTGTACGGAATCATGCGACCCCTCGAATGCCTGGTGCACGTGCCCGAAAATTGCCGCCCTGACTTTGCCGGTCCGCGCTAGGAGGCGCAGGAATTCTTCGCCGTTTCGAAGACCGACCTGGTCAAGCCACTTGCAGCCGACCGGCAACGGCGGGTGATGCAGGCAAATCAATACGTGGTCGGCTGTCGTTTCATCGAGCAATTTCTCAAGCCTTTCCATTTCCTGGTCATCAACGCGTCCAGCAGCATCATCGTGAATGCAACTGTCGATACCGGCGATTAACCAGTTTCCGTGTATGACAGATTCGCAATAGTGAAATTCCGGACTGGCGAGGGCGTCTTTCATGATCGAGCGCACATCATGATTGCCCGGTATGCAATACACCGGAAGACCGAGAGGCCGCATCAATTCACAGAAACGGTCGTAAGCCTCCCGGCTGTTATCCTGGATCAGGTCGCCCGTCATCGCGACCAGATCGGCGCCCCAGCCTGAACGCTGAATATGGCTAAGCACGTTCTGTAGTGAGGAATACGTTACGGTGCCCCGCAGACTCGAATCCGAATCAGCGAACAGATGTGGGTCCGTAACATGCAGGACACGAATAGGATCAGTCGACGTATGAATAGCGCTACGACCTTTTGTCGGTGCGGCTTTCCGCAATCTCCTGTGCAAGGATAATAGCTGTTTGCGCAGCGTCAGGCCACGACAAAAAATTGGGAAATGTAAGGGGTCGAACCGCTAAGAGATGGGGTTGCGCCCCGTTTCCTAGCGGTTCGACCCCCTACACTTCCATTTTCCTCTGTCTGCGGATCAATATCGGTAAAGCTCGGGCTTGAACGGTCCGTCTTTGGAAACGCCGATATATTCTGCCTGTTCATCGGACAACACAGTGATTTTGGCGCCTACGCGGTCGAGGTGAAGCCGGGCTACCTTTTCATCGAGGAGTTTCGGCAGGACATAGACTTCGGACTTGTACTTGTCGCCATTTTGCCAAAGTTCGATCTGCGCGAGTACCTGGTTCGTAAACGAGTTTGACATCACGAAACTCGGATGGCCCGTCCCACAACCGAGGTTAACGAGGCGACCCTCAGCCAGCAGAATAATCCGCTTGCCGTCAGGGAAGATTACGTGATCGACCTGCGGCTTAATGTTCTCCCATTCGAATTGATGCAGATAGGCGACGTCAATTTCATTGTCGAAGTGGCCAATATTGCAGATGATGGACTGGTCCTTCATGCGCTCCATCTGCGGTCCTGATACGACGTGGTAATTGCCGGTCGCCGTAACGACGATGTCGGCTTGGTCACAAACGTCGTCAAATCTGACGACGCGATAACCTTCCATCGCCGCCTGTAACGCACAGATCGGGTCGATTTCCGTAATCCATACGGTCGCGCCCAGGCCGCGCAGAGACTGCGCACAGCCCTTTCCAACGTCACCGTATCCGCAAACAATGACAATCTTGCCTGCAATCATGACGTCCGTGGCGCGCTTGA
>SMUY01372529.1_pt1 | contig 17060 bp, 16 predicted proteins | sample 2456441 | NCBI WGS metagenome assembly SMUY01 (sample SAMN11095931, study PRJNA526329) | marine sediment metagenome | biome: Marine sediment; feature: Surficial sediment; material: Deep marine sediment; isolation source: Hadal surficial sediment | place: Pacific Ocean | collected 2014-11 | depth...
CGGCAAATCGGCCCCTCGGCGGCGTTGCGACGCTTGCCCGATGCTCAAGCATCGCGCCGCGCCGCGCCTTGCCGAATGAGCCGATTTGCTCCCATCGAATGGATTCCTATCTACCAAGAACCGCTCTAGATTGGCGGAGAATGGCGGCGCCAGACGGTGACTCCGGAAATGTCGGGATCGGCGGGGATGGGAGCGGGCCTTCGCGACGCCGACCCGCTACGCCAGCGAAGCGTGGCGAGAGCGGCTCTCGCCTCGGCGAAGCCTCCGGCGGAGCCAGGGCCGGCGGCGCAGGCGGGCCGGCGCCCGGAAGGCCGTAGATGAGGGCCCCGCGATCATCGTTGATCGATGCCCGGCGTTAAGATTTACGGATTCGCAGCACATAGACCCCGGTGGCGCCGGTGGCGCTGTCTTCGGGCTCCAATGACAGGACCTCGTGGCCGTGTTCGCGTACCGAGCGCGGCACGTTTTCGAGGGGTTCCGCGCCTTTCAGCCGTATCTCCGCGGTTTGTCCCGGTGACAGCCGCTCGATCAGCAACTTGGTTTTAACAAACGTGAGCGGACATACTTCCCGTGTTATGTCAAGATATCTGTCCATTACTGTCACTTGTGCGCCTTGGCTTTGGTTTAGAGAAATAATTATTGCTAAAAGAATTGAATCAATTTATATTTCATTTAATATACGGGCAGCGAGAGAACAGGGAGAACAGTTTTTATGGCTGACAATACGGATTCCAACGAACTTCTGGCTCTGACGACCGAGATCGTCTGCTCTCATGTGGCCAACAATACGGTCAACGTGAACGATCTGGCGCAGCTGATCCAACAAGTCTATGCCACCCTGGCGAACATCGGCAAGGCGCAATCAGCCGCCGTTGAGCGGCCCCAGCCGGCGGTTCCCATCAAGCGTTCGATAACACCCGATTTTATCGTGTGTCTCGAGGACGGGCGGAAGCTCAAGATGCTCAAGCGCCATATCAAGACCGCCTATAACATGACCCCTGAGGAGTATCGCGAACGGTGGAGGCTGCCGCCCGACTATCCCATGGTTGCTCCCAACTATGCCAAGCAGCGGAGCTCCCTGGCGAAAAAGATCGGTCTTGGCACCAAGCCCCGGAGACGGCCACAGGCCGGTTAGGACACTCTCTCCCGTGGGCGCCAAATTCGGCACCGGTCCCCGATTTTCCGGGATCGCCGAGTCTGCAAGGCAATAGGTTTGCGGAGCCAATTGTTTTATACTGTTTCTCGGTAACCGGTCTTGGTGAGCATCGTTAAGACCAAGAGGTCTGGCGACGTGATGTCAGCGCTAGAAAAGCTTTGTGTCCAGAAGGGCATGAAAATGACCGGCCAGCGCCGGGTCATCGCCCAGGTGTTGTCGGAGGCGTTGGATCATCCCAATGTCGAGGAAGTGCATCGCCGTGCCGCGGCGCTCGATCCAGGGATCAGCATCGCTACGGTTTACCGCACGGTGCGGCTGTTCGAGGCGGCGAACATCCTGGAACGTCATGACTTCGGGGACGGCCGGGCCCGCTATGAGAAAATGCCGGTGGGGCATCACGACCACCTCATAGATCTGGAAACCGGAGACGTCGTCGAATTCAACAGCGAGAAGATCGAGGTGCTGCAGCGCGAGGTCGCCAAGAGCCTCGGCTATGATCTTGTCGATCACCGCCTGGAACTCTTCGGCGTGTCGTTAAAAGGCCGGCGAAAAAGGGGAAGACAGACGTAAGCCCACCCGGGTTTCGTTCACCGGCTCGTGAATGGAGGCGGCGCGGCGGCGGACGTGGTTCATGGAAGCGATAAGGTTTAGCGAGTATCGGCCTGTCAGCATCCGCTCCAGAAATTTGGAGGCTCGGCTGGCCGAGACCGAGGCCGATGTCGATGCGGCGCAAGCCCTCCGCTACCGGGTATTTTACGAAGAGATGTCGGCGACGCCGAGCGCCGAAATTGCGGCGGCGCGACGCGACTTCGACGCCTTCGATTCATATTGCGATCATTTGCTGGTGATCGATCGTGAACGGAGCGACGGGCTTAGTAACGTCGTCGGTACTTACCGGTTGATCCGCCGCGAGGCGGCGGAGCGCAAGGGCGGGTTCTATTCGGCCGGCGAATATGACATCAGCAAGCTCGTCGCCTATCCCGGCGAGATCCTGGAGTTGGGGCGGTCCTGCGTCGACGCGGCGTACCGCAACCGGCCCACCATGCAGATGTTGTGGCGGGGAATCAGCGCCTATGTCGCCCATTACGATATAGAGCTGATGTTCGGCTGCGGCAGCTTGCCGGGGACCGACGTGAAAGAACATGCCGAAACCCTGTCCTATCTATACCACTATCACTTGGCGCCGCCGGCCTTGAGGCCGCGGGCGCTGGACCAGTTCTACGTCGATATGAACCTGATGAAATCGCCCAAAAGGGGTCCGCACGAGACGCTGGTGTCCATGCCGCCCCTGATGACACCGGCTTCGGTGCCGCCCTTGATCAAGGGATATCTTCGCCTCGGCGGCTTCGTCGGCGACGGCGCCGTGATCGACGAACAGTTCGACACCATCGACGTCTGCGTCATCGTCAAGACCGACCTGATCGCCGAGAAATACACCCGCCATTACGAACGCGCCAAGCGCCAGGCGGGGAACCCCTGACGACCATGAGATCTTCGCTCCGGGCCGTCGCTCGGCTGCTGCTCCTGGCCGCATGGACCGTGCTGTTGGCGCCGCTTCAGATCGTCGCGCTTCTCTTGGGGCTGGGGCTCGCCGAGCGTATCCCCATGCTCTATCATCGTGTCTTCTGCCGCGTGATCGGGCTCGATGTCGTCAAGCGGGGAACCGTGTCCAAGGATCGGCCGACGCTTTTCGTCGGCAATCACATCTCCTATCTCGACATCACGGTCCTCGGCTCGCTGTTGCCCGCTTCCTTCATCACCAAGGCCGAGGTCGCGTCCTGGCCGCTATTCGGTATTTTGGCGAAAATGCAGCGTTCGGTCTTCGTCGAACGGCGCGCACTGTTCGCCGCCCAGCATCGCGACATCGTCAAACGCAGGTTGGAGGCGGGAGACAACCTGGTCCTGTTTCCCGAGGGCACCAGCAATGACGGCTGCCGGGTGTTGCCGTTCAAGAGCGCGCTGTTCAGCGTCGCCGAAGGCGAGATCGGCGGCAAACCCCTTACGGTCCAGCCGTTATCCATCGCCTATCTCGGCCCGGAGAGCCGGCCCGCGGGTGCTGAGTGGCGGCGCCAATATGCATATTTTGGGGACGACGTTCTGGTCCCCCATTTGTGGCACGTTCTTGGCCTCGGCCGGGCGACGGTGGAGATCCGGTTCCACCCGGCGGTCGCCGTTCAGTCGATGGCAAGCCGCAAGGCGCTATCCGACTTTTGTTACCAAGTGGTTGCCGCCGGTCTCGCCGATTCTCTTGGCGCATAAGGGGACGGCTCGGCCGTGGGCGCCGCCGGCCCTTAAATCTTGTGCCGACGGGCGAAAGGCCTCATATGTTGGGAATTCGATGTGCGATAATCGGCCGTGGATACGAACTTGACCGGTGTAGCCCAGGTACCTGTGATGTCGTCTGTCATCGGATTCGAAGGAGTTTTGTGCCAGTCGCGGGAGGCCTGCCGGCGCCGGTAGGATTGGGTGTTTGACCAAGAAGCTGTTCATCAAAACCTATGGCTGTCAGATGAACGTCTACGACTCCGCGCGTATGGCGGACGTCCTGGCGCCCCTGGGATTCCGCCCGGTTGACGCGCCGGAGGGGGCGGATTTCATCATCCTCAACACCTGCCATATTCGGGAAAAGGCGGCCGAGAAGGTATATTCCGAGCTCGGCCGGCTCCACCAGCTGAAAAAGAACAGGGAGCGGAACGGTGATTCCCTCCTCATCGCCGTCGCCGGCTGTGTCGCCCAAGCCGAGGGGACGGAGATCATGCGCCGCGCCCCGTTCGTCGATATCGTTTTCGGCCCCCAGACCTATCACCGGCTTCCGGAAATGGTGGCCCGCGCCGCCCGCGCCAATGGCAAAGGGTCACGGCGGCGCGTGCTGGACACCGAATTTCCGGTCGAGCCCAAGTTCGATTTCCTGCCCCAGGCGGCCGCGCCCCAGGGACCTTCGGCCTATCTTTCGGTGCAGGAAGGCTGTGACAAGTTCTGCACCTTTTGCGTCGTGCCCTACACCAGGGGGCCGGAATACTCCCGACCGGCGGCGGACGTGCTTGACGAGGCGCGCCGGATGGTCGCATCGGGGGCGCTGGAGATCGTGCTCCTGGGCCAGAACGTCAACGCCTATCACGGCGCCGCGCCCGGCCGGCCGGGAGGCGAATGGGGCCTCGGCCGGCTCATCCGGGAACTGGCGGAAATCGGCGGTCTTCGCCGAATCCGCTACACCACGTCCCATCCCAAGGACATGGACGCGGATCTGATCGGCGCCCATGGCGAGGTCGAGAAGCTGATGCCCTATCTGCACCTTCCGGTGCAGTCCGGGTCCGACAAGGTGCTGGCGGCCATGAACCGGCGCTATGGCGGCGACGATTACCGCCGGATCGCCGATAGGCTGCGTGAGGCGCGCGAGGACATCGCGCTTGCCACCGATTTCATCGTCGGCTTTCCCGGCGAGACCGACGCCGATTTCGAAGCGACCTTGCGCCTGGCCGACGACATCGGCTTCACCCAGGCCTATGCCTTCAAGTTCAGCCCGCGCCCGGGAACGCCGGCGGCGCTCATGGAGAGTCAGGTCGAGGATTCGATGAAGGCGTCGCGGCTCAAAATCCTGCAGGATCTTTTGGCTGCCCGGCAACTGGCGTACAATGTGGCGTCGGTCGGGGCCATGATGGAGGTGCTGTTCGACCGGCCGGGCAAGCGTCCCGGACAGCTGGCCGGGCGAAGCCCTTATATGCAGGCGGTCCATGTCGACCCGCCTCACTCCGGCGGCGATGATGCGCCGGCCCGGGCCGGCCGGGCGGATGGCCCCGATGCGATCACCGGCGTGATCGGATCGATCGCCCGGGTTCGTATCGTCGAAGCCCACGGCAATAGCCTCAAAGGCGCCTTGCAGGGGGGCGCGGGCCCTGCCCGCATTGCCGCCCAGGCGGGCCCCGATCAGAGGATTTGCGCTTGAAATCCACGCGCATCAAGCCTTCCTCGGGCGAACCCCAGGTCCAACTGCAGTTCGACGACAACAGCCTGCTGCCGCTGCTGTTCGGAGAGCATGACCAATATCTGGCGCGGATCGAACAACAGCTGGAGATCACCTTGGTCAGCCGCGGCAACAGGATCGCCATATCCGGCCCTCCCGGGGCGGCGGAGGTGGCGCGCGCGGCGCTCGAGTTCCTCTATGACAGATTAGAACGCGGCAGAATCGTCGATCAGGGGGAAGTGGATGGGGCGATCAGGCGGGCATCGGCAAATGACGGTACCGGCAAGGGCGCCGGCGGGGCTTCGAAGGGAGCGGACGCGGGCGAAGTCGTGATTCGCACCCGCAAGAGACTGATCGCAGCGAGAACGCCGGTCCAGGCGACCTATATCGAGGCCATGGGCGCATACGAACTGGTCTTCGGTCTCGGTCCCGCCGGCACCGGCAAGACGTACCTCGCGGTGGCGATGGCGGTCTCCTTGCTGATGGCCGGAGAAGTGAACCGGATCATCCTTTCGCGCCCGGCGGTGGAGGCCGGCGAGCGATTGGGGTTCTTGCCAGGCGATCTGCGCGAGAAGGTCGATCCGTATCTGCGCCCCCTTTATGACGCGCTTTACGACATGCTGCCCGCCGACCAGGTGATGAAGCGTCTCGGCAGCGGCGAGATCGAGGTTGCGCCGCTGGCTTTCATGCGGGGCCGGACCCTCGGCCATTCCTTCATCATTCTCGACGAGGCGCAGAACACGACGCCGGTGCAGATGAAGATGTGCCTGACCCGGCTCGGCGAGAATTCCCGCATGGTGGTGACCGGGGATACCAGCCAGGTCGATCTGCCCGCCGGCGCCCGGTCGGGATTGGCGGACGCGATCGAGACCCTCGAGGGAGTCGATGGCGTCACCTTCGTCCATTTCACCGATGTGGACATGGCCCGTCATCCCCTCGTCACCAGGGTCGTCAGGGCCTATGAGAAGTCCGAACGCCGCCACGCCAAGAAGGTCCAGGACGAAGGAGGCGGGCGATAACGGGTGGTGATGAATGCCGGCCCGCCGTCGGCCTGAGGCGAGGGTGACCGGCGTGGCCGAGGTTCTCGTTTCCGTTCCTTGCGGGCGGTGGCTCCAGCGCCTTCCCGGCGTCAGGGCGCTCTGCCGGAAAGCGGCGTCGGCGGCGTTCGAGATCGGCGCGGACGTTGCGCTCACCGGGCGCGGCACCTTCGAGGTCAGCCTCGTGTTGGGCGATGATGACTTCGTGCGCGCGCTCAACCGCACCTATCGCGGCCGGGACGTGGCGACCAACGTCCTTGCCTTCGGGAATTTCACCGCCGGCGAGGCGGTCAACCCGGCGTCTTCGCGCCGGCGATCCGCCGCCATGACCAAGGACGGCGAAAAGCCGGTCCTGCTGGGCGATGTCGTCATCGCTTACGAGACGGCGGTGGCGGAAGCCTCGGCCCAGGGCAAGAGTCTCGAGGCCCATCTCTGTCACCTCGTGGTGCATGGCGTGTTGCATCTTTTGGGTTATGATCATAAAGACGAGACGGATGCGCTGGGAATGGAACGCATCGAGGCGTCGGTTTTGGGACGGTTCGGCCTGCCCGACCCCTATCGGCTCGAAAGCGCGGCGTCTGATTGACGAAGGACGATGAAAGTAGGCACCACATTGCCCCATGAAGACGGGGCCGGCCGCACCCCTCCGATTGTTCAGGCCATATTACAGGCCACCCGCGGCTTGTTTCGCAAACTCCGGTGGAGCCGAAACGGCGAAAACTCCATCCGCGAAACCCTCGAGGAGTTGATCGAGGAGCGCGAGGAATCGGAGGTCCCGATCAACGCCGACGAGCGTGTCCTCATCGAGAACATCCTTTCCCTCCAGAATGTCACGGTCAAGGACGAGATGGTGCCGCGCGCCGAAGTCGTTGCCGTCGAGGCCGACATCATCCTTCCAGACCTGATCGAGTTGATGAGCCGAACGGCCCACTCCCGCCTGCCCGTCTATCGCGAGACCCTCGATGACGTCATCGGCATGGTCCACATCAAGGATGTGCTTGCCTGTTCCGGCGGCGGCGAGCCCGGATTCATTTCCGAGATCACCCGCAAGGTATTGTTCGTCGCACCCACCATGCGGGTGTTGGACCTGCTGTTTCAGATGCGCCTGACGCGCGTCCACATGGCCCTGGTGGTGGACGAGTATGGCGGCATAGACGGTCTGGTCACGATCGAGGATCTGGTCGAGGGGATCGTCGGTGAGATCCTGGACGAACACGACGTCGAACCGCCGGCCTTGATCGAGCATCCGGACGGATCGATCATCGCCGACGCCCGCGCCGCCATCGAGACGCTCGAGGAGAAGCTCGGACCGGTGTTGACGCCCGAGGAACGGGAGGAGGATATCGATAGCTTGGGCGGGCTGGTATTCTCCCTCATCGGACGGGTGCCCGGCCGCGGCGAGGTTATCCGCCACCCCTCGGGCCTCGAATTCGAGGTCATCGACGCCGATCCGCGCCGCATCAAGAGGCTGCGCTTGCGCAATTTACCCCAGACGGCGCCCGAGACCACCGCATCGCCGCCGGACAAACCCCTTGGCCGGACAAACTCCTTGGACAGTGAGCGGCCAGAAGACCAATAGGCCTCGGCGGCGGCGCGCCGGCGGTTCCCCGGTCTCGCGCCGGCGTCTGTTTTCGCCGCATGACCTGGCGCGGCGGACGACGGCGCTCGCGGGGTGGCGCCGCCGCCTGGTGGCGGTTGGTCTGGGCGTCCTTGCGACCGCTGCGCTGCCGCCGCTCTTTGCCGTTCCCCTCCTTGCCGTGGCCTTCACCGGGCTCCTCTGGCTCATCGACGGCGCCGGCTCCGCCCGCTCCCCGGCCCGTGCCGCATTTACCGCCGGCTGGTGGTTCGGCTTCGGCCATTTCGTGACCGGACTCTACTGGATCACCAATTCCTTGCTGGTCGATGCCGATAGATTCGGCTGGCTGGTTCCTTTCGCGGTCTTCGGCCTGTCAGCCGGTCTCGCCATTTTCCCCGGCCTCGCGGCGGCGGCTGTCCGGCTCAGCGGCGCGAGAGGGGCCGGGCGTGTCCTGGTTCTCGCGGCGGCCTGGGCCGGGGTCGAGTGGCTGCGCGGGCATGTCCTTTCGGGATTTTCCTGGAACCTCATCGGCACCGCGTGGGTCTTCTCGGACGCCGTGAGCCAGACCGTGGCCGTGACCGGCACCTATGGGTTGAGCCTGCTGACCGTGGCGCTGGCGGCGGCGCCGGCGACGCTTGGCGATCCCGTGGGCGGCGGGGCGGACGCGGGTGCGGGGCGGGACCGGCGTTGGGCGGCCCTCGTCGTCATGACGGCGCTGTTCGGCGTCCTTTGGGCGGCGGGCGAGGTCCGGCTGGCCTCGGCGCCGGCGAAAGTGGACCCGGCGCCGGCGGCAGGGTCCGATGGGTCCGTGGTGCCCGGTGTCCGGCTGCGTCTGGTGCAGGCCAATATCGACCAGCGGCTCAAATGGAGCCCCAGCGAACGTGCCGCCAACTTCCGCAAATACCTGTCGATGACCAAAGGCCCGGGTTTTGAAAAAGTGACACATGTCATCTGGCCCGAGACCGCGGTTCCCTATATCGTCGTCCGCGACGGCGAGGCCCGCGCCGCCATCGCCGCCGTCGTGCCGCCGAAAGGTTTGGTCATCACAGGCGCGATTCGCGCCACCCCTACCGGCGTCGAACCGTTCCAGGTGTGGAACAGCGCCCACGCCATCGACGAAAGCGCCCGCATCGTCGCAACTTACGACAAGTTTCATCTCGTCCCCTTCGGTGAATATGTGCCCTTGCGCGGCGTCTTGCCGGTGAAAAAGATCACCCGCGGCGCGGTGGATTTCTCGGCCGGGCCGGGGCCCATGACCCTCGCGCTTCCAGGCCTGCCACCGGTCAGCCTACTGATCTGTTACGAAGTGATATTCCCAGGTAATGTCCTCGATCCGCGAAATCGGCCGCGCTGGCTCTTGAACCTGACGAACGACGCCTGGTTCGGCGAAAGCACCGGCCCCTATCAGCATTTCGCCGCCGCCCGCTTGCGCGCCGTCGAGGAGGGCCTGGCCCTGGTGCGCGCGGCCAATACCGGCATATCGGCTGTCGTCGATCCTTATGGCCGGGTGATCGCCCGCCTTGGTCTCGGCGTCGACGGGGTTCTCGACAGTCCCCTGCCATTGCCGCTCGAAGGGCTCACCCCCTATGCCCGATTCGGCGGCTGGATTTTGCTCGGACTGTTGACCATCGCCGCCGGTCTGGCATTCATCGCTTCGCCACCACCACCCCGGCGCGGCGGCCGGAGAGATCGCGATTGAGAGCACTTTGGGGTCCCTTCGGGCCGCTTCCGCCCGCCTCCCGGAAGTGAACCTAGGTTTACGGAATTTCTGTTGACGGCACTCTCGCCGATGCTGCATACATGTGTATGAATTTCTTTATATAAATTAGCATTAGATGAAGTCGTAAAATGCCTAAGTCACCTCGTGCACGTAAACGCGTAAAAAAACAGGCTTCCCTCCGTGGTCCCCACCCCATTGACATCCATGTCGGTTTCAGGGTGCGCTTGCGCCGCAACCTGCTTGGTATGAGCCAGGAAAAGCTCGGCAGGGCCGTCGGGCTCACCTTCCAGCAGATTCAGAAATACGAGCGCGGCGTCAACCGCGTCGGCGCTTCGCGGCTGTTCAACCTGGGCCGCGCGCTGGACGTGCCGGTGTCCTTTTTCTTCGAGGACCTTTCTCCGGAAGCGGCGGGTGGCGGCAAGCGGCGAGCCAGAGGTCTCAGCGAGGCGCCGGCGTCGGTGCTCGAACCGGATTCGCTTTCCAAGCGCGAGACCGTGGATTTGATCCGCGCCTATTACCGGGTCACCGACCCCAAGCTGCGCAAGCGTGTTCTGGATCTCCTGAAGGCTCTCGGCAAAGCTTCCTGAAAATTCACCCAAGCCGCGGCCTTGCCGGGCCGTGTTCCCGGTACCGTATCCCGTCAACCGTAGGGTGGCGGGGGTCGTCGCCGAATCCTCTTGACTGAACGCATAAAGGTTGCGACATGTGCGCGCCAACGACAGTGCGCGCACCGCCGAGTCCTTGGGGCGGGGTGGAACAGCCTGCCGGGCCGGGCCCGATTCGACCGGCGGGCAACGCCGCGAGATCAGCCGCATGGCCGCCGCAGACGGTGGGATCGCCGCCGGCGTCCCAGTCGCGAATATCAAACCATCAGCCGGAGGTTCCGTCCGTGTCCAAGGGTGATTTTCTCTTTACCAGCGAATCCGTTTCCGAGGGCCATCCAGACAAGATTTGCGACCGCATTTCCGACGCCGTGGTCGACATGTTCCTGACCGCGAACCCTGAATCCCGTGTCGCCGCCGAAACGATGGTGACCAGGAAACTCATCGTCATGGCGGGAGAGGTCCGCGGCCCCGACTCGATCACCCACGAACACATGGAAAAGGTGGCTCGATCCTGCGTCAAGGAGATCGGTTACGAGCAGGAAGGGTTCCACTGGCAGAAGTCGGCGGTGAAAATTTACATCCACGGCCAATCCGAGGATATCGCCCTTGGCGTTGACGCCAAGGGCAACAGGGATGAAGGCGCCGGCGACCAGGGGGTGATGTTCGGCTATGCCTGCCGCGAGACCAAGGTGCTGATGCCGGCGCCGATCTATTATGCGCACGCGATCCTGCGCTCGCTCGCCGAGGCCCGTCATTCCGGGGCGGAGCCCGGCCTTGGCCCCGATGCCAAGAGCCAGGTCACGTTGCTGTATTCGAAGGGAATGCCGGTACGCGCGACCTCGGTGGTGGTGTCGACCCAGCACGACGCCGATCTGACGCAGGACGAAGTGCGCGAGATCGTCCGCCCCCATGTGGAGAACGTGCTGCCCGAGGGCTGGATGTGCGATGAGGAGGAATTCTACGTCAACCCGACCGGCCGTTTCGTCATCGGTGGCCCGGACAGCGATACCGGCCTGACCGGGCGCAAGATCATCGTCGACACCTACGGCGGCGCCGCGCCCCATGGCGGCGGCGCCTTTTCGGGCAAGGACCCCAGCAAGGTCGACCGCTCGGCCGCCTATGCCGCGCGCTATCTCGCCAAGAACGTGGTCGCCGCCGGCCTTGCGGAGCGCTGCATCATTCAGATTTCCTATGCCATCGGTGTCGCCAAACCGCTGTCGGTTTATGTCGACACCTGCGGCACGGGGCAGGGCGACGAGGAAAAGCTCGCCGGTGTTCTACAGGAGGTCATGGATTTGAGCCCGCGCGGCATCCGAGAGCATTTGGAACTCAACAAGCCGATCTACGCACGCACGGCGGCGTATGGCCATTTTGGCCGCGCGCCGGACCCCGACGGCGGGTTTTCGTGGGAGCGTGAGGACCTGGTCGCCGATTTGAAGTCTGCCTTCGGTTGACCGGCCGATCGTGGTTGGCCGGTCGAAGCGTTGTCCGCTGCCACGCGGTTGCGGCGGGAAGCCGGGGAGCCGGCCTCGAAAGGCGGATTGCTCGGGACAAGCTAGCCCGAATATTTCATGAAGGCCCTCCGTCGGGGTGTGTTAAGTGTTTTGTTTCAAGGGCTTGATTCGTTTTTCGAAAAGGGGCGTTTGATACCCTCCTCGGGTGAACGGTTTTGCGCCGGCCCGGTATATCCAAATCGGCGCACCAAACCTCGAGCCATGGCTATGACTTTCGGCTTCGCACACCGCCTTGGACAAACATCGCTCGCCGCAAATTCCGTTCCCTTCATGAAATATCCGGGTTAGCGATGAAACCCGGATCTGATCCCAGCCTGGGCGAGCGGCGGCGCATCCTCTATGGCCGGCGCCGCGGTCGGCGATTGAGACCGGGCCGCGAGGCCCTCCTCGCCGATCTGTTGCCGCGCCTCGCCATCGATGTCCCGGCCGAAGCGGACGTCCCCCTTGACCCCGGCGCCCTGTTCGCCGGGGGGGCTTCGGATCCGGCGGCCGGGGCCGGAAACGCCGTTGGCGGATTCGTTCCAGCGGACGTTTGGCCAGAGGACGTCTGGCTCGAGATCGGTTTCGGCGCCGGCGAACACCTGGCGGCTCAGGCCCTGAACCACCCGGAGATCGGCTTCATCGGTTGCGAGCCTTATATCAACGGGGTCGCCAGCCTGCTGCGTGAGATCGAGCGCCATGGCCTCAACAACATCCGGGTGCTGATGGACGACGCGCGGGCGTTGATCGAGAGGCTCGAGCCGGCCAGTATCGGCCGCGTCGACATTTTGTTCCCCGACCCGTGGCCGAAAAAGAGACACCATAAGCGCCGCTTCATCTTGCCGGCGAACCTTGATGCACTGGCCTCGGTTCTCAAGGACGAAGGAGAGTTTCGATTCGCCAGCGACGATGCGGGCTACGTCCGCTGGACACTCGAGCATGTTCTCGACCATCCCGATTTCGTTTGGCTTGCCCGTGGCCCGCGGTCGTGGCGCGAACGCCCCGAGGAATCGATTCCCACGCGTTACGAGGGCAAGGCCGCCGATCAGGGCAGGGTCTGCGTTTTCCTGGGATTTCAACGCCGCCGGAGACCCCAGGCACGGTCTTCTCGGTGAATGAGAAAGTTGAGATAAAAGCCTTCTAATGCCTTCTAAAACACTTGAAGCGGCGCCGAAGATGGCTATATTTCTAGCAACGTTAAATTCGGGCCGGTTCATAAGGTTAAGTCGTTCGGGGGTTGGACCACCGGCCGGCTTTTTTGTTGGCCGTGGTCCGGCCGACCGGCCCGAGATTGCTGATCAGGTGCCCGGGCGTCGCAACCCCCTGGGAACTCCGGGCGCGGAAGGGTAGCTATGAACCAAGCGCGTGACCGGGTGGAAGCTTTGCTCCAACCCGTACTCGAAGCCATGGATTTCGACCTCGTCAGGGTGATGGTGCAAGGCACGGTCCGCACCACCCTGCAGGTAATGGCGGAACGCCGGGACGGCGGCGCCATGACGGTCGACGATTGCGCCGAGATCAGCCACGCCGTTTCGGCGGTTCTCGATGTCGAGGACCCGCTGCCGGGGCCCTACACCCTGGAGGTGAGTTCGCCCGGCATCGACCGTCCCTTGGTGCGCTCTCAGGACTTCGAGCGCTTCACGGGGTTCGAGGCCAAGATTGAAACCGCCAGGCCCATTTCCGGCCGCAAGCGGTTTCGCGGCAAGCTTCTGGGGACGACGGAGGCAGGCGTGCGTATCGCGCTTGCCGAGGGAGAGACCGAATTGCCCTTTGGCGAAATCCACCGGGCGAAACTGGTACTATCGGATGAACTGATTGCCGCGATGGAACGGCAAAGAAGGGTGTAGATCGAGATGACGATGGAAGCGACCCTGGGATTGGTCAAACCGGAACTGCTGCAGGTGGCGGACAATGTCGCCCGCGAAAAGGGCATAGACCGCGAGGAAGTGCTGGAAGCCATGGAGCAGGCGATCCAGAAAGCGGGCCGTTCGAAATACGGCCACGAATACGATATCCGCGCCGATATCAACCGGACGACCGGACAGATCAGCCTCTGGCGTTATCGCGAGGTGGCCGATCCGGTCGAGGACCAAGCGATGCAAATCTCGCTCGGGGACGCGCTGGCGCTGAAATCCGATGCCGAGATCGGCGAATTCATCATCGATCCCTTGCCACCCATCGATTTCGGCCGTATCGCCGCGCAGACCGCCAAGCAGGTCATCGTCCAGAAGGTTCGCGAGGCCGAACGCCAACGCCAGTACGCGGAATACAAGGACCGGGTCGGCGACGTCGTCAACGGCCTCGTCAAGCGGGTGGAGTTCGGCAACGTGACGGTGGACCTCGGCCGTGCCGAAGCCGTGCTGAGACGCGACGAGTGCGTGCCCCGCGAAAATCTACGCCAGGGCGATCGCGTCCGCGCCTACATTTACGATGTGCGCGAGGAAGTGCGGGGACCGCAGATTTTCCTGTCGCGCACGCGGCCGGAATTCACCACCAAGTTGTTCGCCCAGGAAGTGCCGGAAGTCTATGACGGCATCATCGAGATCAAGTCGGTCGCCCGAGACCCCGGAAGCCGGGCCAAGATCGCCGTCCTGTCCAACGATTCCAGCATCGACCCCGTCGGCGCATGCGTCGGCATGCGCGGCAGCCGCGTCCAGGCCGTGGTCGGCGAGTTGCAGGGCGAGAAGATCGACATCATCCCATGGTCGGCGGATCACGCCACCTTCGTCGTCAACGCCTTGGCGCCGGCGGAAGTCACCAAGGTGGTGCTGGACGAGGACGCCAACCGCATCGAGGTCGTGGTGCCCGATGATCAGTTGAGCCTCGCCATCGGCCGGCGCGGGCAGAACGTGCGCCTCGCCTCTCAACTCACCGGCTGGTACATCGACATCCTGACGGAAGCGCAGGAATCGGAACGCAGGACCGAGGAGTTCCACAGCCGTTCGCGGATGTTCATCGAGACCCTCGATGTCGACGACATGATCGCGCATCTGCTGGTCACCGAGGGATTTTCGGCGGTCGAGGAGGTCGCCTTCGTGCCGGTCGAGGATCTGTGCGCCATCGAGGGGTTCGACGAGGACGTCGCCCAGGAATTGCACGCCCGCGCCCAGGCCTATCTCACCGAACGTGAGGAGAAGCTGGCCGTCAGGCGGCGTGAACTCAACGTCGCCGAGGATTTGGCCGAGATACCGGGCCTGACCTCGGAGGCGCTCGTGCATCTCGGCGAAAAAGGGATCACGACGCGCGATAATTTGGCCGACCTCGCGAGCGACGAGCTTCTGGAGTTGCTGCCGGAAGGCGAGATCACGGCCGAGGACGCCGACAAGGTGATCATGGCCGCTCGTGCCCACTGGTTCGAGGACGATGAGACGGACGAAACTTCGGCCGAAGGAGAGCCGGGCGGCGAAGAAATACCGTCCGAAGAGACGGCTTCCGCCACCGAGCCGGCCGGACAGGAGGGCGGGGAAGCCGAACCTACGCCCGAGGCCGAGGAGGAAGAAGTCGCCGGTGGAACGGTTGGCGGGGAAGTCTCACCGGCCAAGAATACGACTGAGGGGGGGTGAAAACTGGCAAGGATGGCGAGAGCGGCACGCGAATCCGGACCCGGATCCGCCCAAAAGGGCGGGGACGCGACCGGGAACATGCGGCGATGCATCGTCAGCGGCGAGGTTTCGCCCCGTGAACGCCTGGTGCGGTTCGTCGTCGGTCCCGGACGGCGCCTGGTGCCCGATATCGCCGGCACGTTGCCGGGCCGGGGAATTTGGTTGAGCGCGCGCCGGGATGTGATAAATACCGCTTGCGCCGGCAGCCTGTTCCAACGATCGGCCAAGGCGGAGGTCGTGATCGGCGAGAATTTGGCCGATCAGGTGGAACGCCTGCTGGCAGGGCGCTGTCTCGATCTGCTGGGGTTGGCAAAGCGCGCCGGGATCGTCGCCGCGGGGTTCGAAAAAGTCACCGCCATGCTCGATGCCGGCAAGGCGGCGGTGTTGGTGACGGCGCTGGAAAGTGCCGAGGGGGGCCGCGCCAAATTGTGGGCGCTGGCGCCGGATTTGCCCCTGATCGACCTTTTCAGGGGCGAGGAATTGGCGGCGGCGCTGGGGCGCGGCCATGTGATGCACGTCGCGCTTGGCCGCGGCCGTTTGGCCGGGCGCTTCCAGATGGAAGCCGGGCGCCTCGCCGGATTGCGGTCCGATGCGGCGCCGTTGGTGAGAGGATCGACGGCCGGAGAGTTGGTTTAGAGAGTCGGTTTAGGATGACGGACGCCACGGACGAACAACAAGAGAAGAAGCCGCTGACCCTGTCGCGGCCCGGCCGTCTGGAGCTGAAAAAGACGGTCGAATCTGGCCAGATTCGCCAGAGCTTCTCCCATGGCCGCTCCAAGGCGGTCCGAGTCGAGGTCAAGAAGAAGCGGACTTATGCACCCGGCGCCGGCGGCCGCATGACCGAGATCAAGCCGGGGCTAGAAGTCGCGGCGGCGCAGGCGCTGGCGGGAGAGACGATGGCGGCGGTAACCGCGCGCGCCGGGGAAACGGCCCGGGAGGCCGAGCTTCGGGCCCTGACCGAGCAGGAAAAGGCGACGCGGGCCCGGGCGCTCGAGGGGGCGATACGGGCCGGCGAGCAGGTTCGCAAGGAAGCGGAAGAAGAAAAAATAGCGCGCGTGGAGGAGGAACTCCGCGCCAAGGCCGCGGATGTTGTCCCGGAGACGGTGATCGGGAAGGCGCCGGCACCCGAGCCCGAGGAACCGGAGGAAGTCAAGGAAGAGGCAGAGAAGGTCACGGGAGAGGCGACGGCTCAACCGTTGCCCGGGACCGAACCGGCGCCCGAGGAGAGCGCCGCCGAGAAACTGAAAGCGCCTCCGGTGTCCGCCAGGGCGATGGAGGAAGCCGCCGCGGAAGAGGCCTCGGAGAAACGGCCCAAGCGGGGCGGGCGGTCCGATGCAAGGCGGCCGAGCCTGTCCCTGCGCAGGGACGTCAAGCGCCGCGGCGGCGGTAAGCTGACGATTGCGCGGGCGCTCGACGATGACGCCCATGAACGGGTCCGCAGCCTGGCCTCGGTGCGCCGCCAGCGCGAGCGGGAAAGACGCGTCCAGCAAGCCGCCACCCCGGCGGAATTGCTCAAGGTCGTGCGCGATGTCGTGATCCCGGAATCGATCACCGTCCAGGAATTGTCGAACCGCATGGCCGAGCGCGGTGCCGAGGTGATCAAGGCACTGATGAAAATGGACGTGATGGCGACCATCAACCAAGCCATAGACGGCGACACGGCGGAGCTTTTGGTCGCCGAATTCGGCCATAAGGTCAGACGTGTCAGTGAAGCCGATGTCGAGGTCGGCCTCGAGGGCGCGCCCGACACCGAGGAGAGCCTCAAGCCCCGGCCGCCGGTGGTCACCATCATGGGCCACGTCGATCACGGCAAGACGTCTCTTCTCGACTCCCTGCGCCAGACCGATGTCGCCAGCCACGAGGCCGGCGGCATCACCCAGCATATCGGCGCCTACCGGGTGGAACTCGGC
>SMUY01377497.1_pt1 | contig 17056 bp, 13 predicted proteins | sample 2456441 | NCBI WGS metagenome assembly SMUY01 (sample SAMN11095931, study PRJNA526329) | marine sediment metagenome | biome: Marine sediment; feature: Surficial sediment; material: Deep marine sediment; isolation source: Hadal surficial sediment | place: Pacific Ocean | collected 2014-11 | depth...
CGGCGAGTGCTGCCGTCGAGCGCCGGCGAGACTCCGGATGCTCCCCTGACGCGTTTCCCCCATTACCGCACTGTGGGGGAGAACGCTGGGGCGTTGACGCGCCTCATGCCGCTACAGGCCAATCTGCTGGCGGAGCTTGCCGGGTGGGGTGTGCTCGAGGCGAGTGACACGCTGCGGGCCGTGCTGGGGCCAGGCGGTCCTCGGTGTCCGCCGACTCGTCCGTCGTAGCTTCGAGGAGCCGCGACGGGGCCTGCCCTGGCAGTCCGTGGTGCACGTCGCGCGTCGTACCGAGGGTCGTCGAGGACCACGCCGCGCCCCTGGCAAGGAGCGAGGAGGGAGCTTGCCGGCAGTTTTCGACCGACAGCAACGCCGCCAGGCGGGAGGGGTCGGCGGCCAGCAATGCGAACGTGTTCGTGACCGACCCTTACCGCGGGTCGGTGGTGAGGCGGGTGTTCTGGGGGAGCGTCACGCTGTCGTCGGCGGACGCCGTCGTTGTCCTGACGATGAAGAGCTGCTCGCCGGGACTGATCATGCCGAGCTCGCGGCGCGCGAGATCTTCGATGAACCGAGGTTCACCGATCAGGGCCTCGACGTAGCGATGCAGCCGGCCGTTCTCGGCGCGCAAGGTGTCGATGACCTGTTGCAGCCGGGCGTGCGCCTGGTTGGCCCGGACCAGCGCGACGAGCCCGCGTTCGCCAACGACGGCGTTGGCGACGAGCAGGATGGTGACGAGCAGCAGCACATACCGCCCGGTGCGGCGCGGCGTCGGTGTGCGTCGTGGCAGCGGTGGGAGTTCGTCGAGCCGATCGATCGGAGAGCTCATCGTCCTGCCGCGTCCCGGGAACCAAGGCCGAGTCCCCAGTCACGCCACCGCACCGCATCGTGAGCGCGTCGTCGCCGGCTTGGCTCTACCCACTGCGTCATCAGATCGGCTAGTTATATGACGTCATGTTGTTGATGTCAACAACTGTTGATACTTTGCGACCATCTAACGTGGTATTGTTCCGCGCCCATGTTAGTGGCCCGCTTCATGAATACGGCCGCATTCGGCCGCCGATGCATCCCGCCCCGCTGCGTTGCTCGTCGGTCGAATACTGCCGGTATGCTCCCTCCTTGCGTCTTGCGGGACGGGCGCCTCGACGCCCTCGGTGCTTGGCCGTATTCATGAAACGGACCACCAAGCTCTCGACGAAACGGCCCCCAGGCCGGCCCCCGGCCGGCAAGGGCGGACTGGCCGTGACGACGAGCTACGTCCAGACCACCCTTCGGCTCGAGCCCGAGACGAAGGAGTTGCTGGACGCCTTGACCCGGCTCCTCGGCCGGCCGCAGCGCCAGGTGACGGGCGAGGCTCTTGCCCTCTACGCCAGGCGCCTCAAACTGTCGGATCGAGCGCTCCTCCATGGACTGCTCAGTCGGAAGGACTGACGGCGGGACGACTGGCTCCCACGCTCACGCAGACACCTTCATTGACCGGTCAAGTCACTTCGCCCTAACATCGCTTGCCAACAGCAGAGCGCGCGAATTGCGGTACGCCGAGATGAATCAGGCTCAACCTTCACTGCTGGAGGATCCCAGCATCGGCAAACTGTCCGGAGTCCTGTCGTTCAAGGACGACATACGACAGCTCGCGTGGAACGGCCAGCCCACAGAAGTCAAGACGACTGAGGTCGATCACGACGGCAATACGGTCAGGGTCGAAACCTTCACGAACGAGTTCTGGACCAGCAAACAGCGAGCGGGACACAGCCTGCACGAGATCTCCTACCGCGCCTGCTTCAAGCCGCAGCTCGTCGACTTCTTCGTCCAGCGGCTCACCGATCCTGGTGACCTGGTCTACGACCCCTTCATGGGGCGAGGCACGACCGTGGTCGAGGCGGCGCTGCTGGATCGAGCCGTCGCGGGCTGCGACGTGAATCCGCTGAGCCGGGTGCTTACGAAGCCCCGTCTTGCGCCGCCAACGCTCACGCAGGTGTCAGAGCGGCTACACGCACTCGATCTGACCTTCGGTGACGACTATCGAGAGGATTTGACCGTCTTTTTTCACCCGGAGACCCTTCGGACGATCTGCGCCCTGCGTTCGTATCTGCGGAAGCGACAGACGGCAGGGGAGATGGATGGGGTCGACGAGTGGATCGAGATGGTTGCCGTGAATCGGCTCACCGGACACTCTCGCGGGTTTTTCTCCGTCTATACCCTTCCCCCGAATCAGGCCGTGTCGATTGACTCGCAGCGGAAGATCAATGCTCGGCGGGAGCAGACGCCTGCCGTCCGTGATGTTGTCCAACTCATCATCAAGAAGAGCAAGTCCCTGCTTCGGGATTGCGGGGACGCCACGAGACAACGGCTTGGGGCGCACGCTCCGGGGGCGCAACTGCTGGTGCGGGCGTCCAGTAGAACTCCCGAGTTGCGATCTGCCTCGGTCGATCTCGTTGTCACTTCTCCCCCCTTCCTGGACGTCGTCGACTACGCAACAGACAACTGGCTCCGCTGCTGGTTCTGTGGCATCGAGGCGGACTCGGTGCCGATCACGATGGCCCGAAAGCTCGACGCATGGCGGTCGGCGATGACCGAAGTATTCGGGGAACTTCGACGTGTGCTGGTGCCAGGCGGCCATGTTGCGTTTGAGGTTGGCGAGGTGAGGGGTGGCAAGATCAAGCTCGAAGAGTCGGTCATCCCCTGTGGGAAGTCGGTGGGGCTCGAGCCGCTGGCAGTCGTCATCAACGCTCAAAGGTTCACGAAAACCGCGAACTGTTGGGGTATCTCCAACAACCGGAAGGGCACCAACACCAACCGGATCGTGCTCTTCCGCAACCCCGAGTAGCTCAAGGGCTCTTTGGGCCGAACAACCGTCGAGTTCACCAGACACCGCGGACGACGCCCGTGATAGAAGCAGGCTAGGTTGAGTGGACCAAATCTGGACAGTCAGAAGAGCTGACAGTCGCCTGAGTTTTGAAGATGCCGTAACTCTAAGGATCTAGCATGGAGCGTACGGTGATTTTGAACCCCTCCGAGGTTGCGACCCTCGATAAGCAGGACCCGTCAACGGCATCAGGCGGAGGCTTTCAAGGGTTGCTGGTCAAATTACAGCGGCAGCTAGACCGGACCACTGGTGAGCTGAAGCTTGATGACGGGGATCAGCGTAGGATTCCTTCGTACGCATTCGACTATGGACAAGGCGGATGGGAAGATCGCCGTGTACGGATTTTTGGCCGCACACTTGGACCTACACTAGGTCGACAGGCCCCGCACGTTGCAACATCCGACCAGCCCACGACCGGATATCCCTAGACATTCCTCCTCTCTCCTTTCTCTTTGGGGGGAGCTCCACTACACGGACACCGATTTGGTTTCGGGCTCCGCGTCGGCCGTGAGGCCCAGTTCCTTGCGGACGCGCGCGTCGATCGTGTTGAAAATGTCGGGGTTCTGCTTCAGGAATAACTTGACCTTCTCGCGGCCCTGACCGAGGCGCTCGCCGTCATACGAGAACCAGGTGCCGCTCTTCTCGATGATGCGCCGGTCCACGGCCAGATCCAGCAGGTCACCCTCGCGGGAGACCCCTTCGCCGAAAATCAGATCGAACTCGGCGATCCGGAACGGTGGGGCCACCTTGTTCTTGACGATCTTGACCCGGGTCCGGTTGCCGATGACCAGGTCGCCGTCCTTGATGGCGCCGATCCGGCGGATGTCGATCCGGACCGACGCGTAGAACTTCAACGCCCGGCCGCCGGTGGTGGTTTCCGGATTGCCGAACATGACGCCGATCTTCATACGCAGCTGGTTGATGAAGATGAGACAGGTGCGCGACTTCGAGACCACTGCGGTGAGCTTCCGGAGCGCCTGCGACATCAGCCGCGCCTGCAGGCCCACCTGCGCGTCGCCCATCTCACCGTCGATCTCGGCGCGTGGTACGAGTGCCGCGACCGAGTCGATAACCACCACGTCGGCGCCGCCCGAGCGCACCAGCACCTCTACGATCTCGAGCGCCTGTTCGCCGTTGTCCGGTTGCGAGACCAGGAGGTTGTCGAGATCGACCCCAAGCTTGCTGGCGTAGGTGGGGTCGAGCGCATGTTCGGCGTCTACGAAGGCGGCGGTGCCGCCACTCTGCTGCGCCTGTGCGATGACCTGCAACGCCAGTGTGGTCTTGCCCGATGCCTCCGGACCGAAGATCTCGACGACGCGGCCCCGGGGGACGCCGCCGATGCCGAGCGCGTTGTCGATGCTGATTGACCCGGTCGAGATGCGCGGAATGGCGGCGATAGCGCTCTGGCCGAGCCGCATGATGGCACCCTTGCCGAACTGCTTTTCGATCTGTCCCACCGCCATCTCGATGGCCTTGTCGCGCGCCCGGCGATCTTCTGTCATCTCTGGATTCCTCTCGACCTGTCGATGCATGTCACTAACCCCCTTGTGTCCGTGTCGAAGTTTATACTCTAGGGGCGTGCCAGGCGAATGTCAAGCGAAAATAGAATTACATGTTCATGCATCTCATTGTAAATAAATACCTTATGAAGGAACGGACTTTCGCCCACGGATCCGGATGTTCACAGAACTGCACCGTGTCTTGCCCAGGTCACGTGCAGGATCTGCTAGCGAAGCTTTGCTCACGGCCCCGCTACGCAGGGTCTTGACATCTCCGCGTGTCATGAAAACTTGTTACGACATTACGATGGCACCCGTAGGAGATGTCTGGCAGTCCGCGGTGAAAGTCGCGCGTCGCACTGAGGGTCGTCGAGGGCGAACCTATGCGGGCCGCGCGCTGCGGTCGAACCAGAGCGTCGTTCTTTTGCAGGACGGCACCAAAAGCGCAATGCGTCGCGCGGCGGCGTTACAATAATGCGGTTCGCCTAGATAGGACGGATGTTCGGGACCTCTTCGACGTTGCAGGGAGGGCGTGTGACAAGTCTCCGCAGTGTGCTGGTGTTGATCGTCGGTGGCATGGCGTGTCTTGCCGTGGCCCAAGGCTCGGCGCAGACGCCGGAACCGGACGCGCAGGGCGAGGGTCTGACTCTCGAGGTGAGCCCGACCCGGCTGACTCTCGGGATCGGCGACACGGCCGTGCTGGTCGCCACCGTGCGGGACGCCGACGGGGCGATCGTCGAGGACGCGACGGTGATCTATTTCTCCCGGGCGCGGCGCCGTGTCAGCGTGACGCGCGAGGGCGAGGTCGAGGCGTATCGGTCTGGCGACGTCATTCTGATCGCGCTGGTGCCGAAGGACCCCGCGGACGACAGCCGGCGGCCGGATGCGCGGGTCCGAGTTGAGGTGGCGGTGACGGTGCCACTGCCGCCCGTCGAGCGGGTCGCGTTCACCCGGGTTCCGCCGAAGTTCTATGTCGGCACACGGCCGCGGATCGTGGTCGAAGTTATCGACGCGATCGGTGACACCCGGTCGGACGTCACCCTGTCCCTGACCAGCAGCGCGTCCGACGTGGCCAGGGTCGATCGCTTTGGGTTCCTCACCCTGCTCCAGCCGGGCCGCGTCGAGATTACCGCGACCGCCGAGGACGCCTCGGACACGCTGACCATCGAGGTCGAGGCCAATCCGGTGCACTCGCTCGAGCTGCAGGCGAGCGTCGAGACGGCCAGGACCGGGGACGTCGTGCGGTTCACCGCGATCGCGAAGGATGCGCGTGGGCTCCCGGTGCGCGGCGTGCCGGTGCAGCTTGGCGTGGGTGGCCAGACCGCGCCCGACATCATCGCGGCGGGTGCCGCGGCGCAGATCGCCGAGGACGGTCGGTTCGTCGCCGAGCGCTCCGGGACCTACACGGTTGTCGCCAGCACGGGCAGCCACTCAGCGGCGCGCACCGTGTCGATCGAGCGGCGGGATGTGCGTCGCGACGTCGAGGTGGTCGGGCGCGGGAAGGTGCTCGATCGTCACACGTCGGATCTCTGGATCTGGGAGGGGACCGACAGCCGCGACTACGCCATCACCGGCACGTGGGGCGCCGATGGCCACTCCTACATCTGGGACGTGACCGACCCCGCCAACATCGAAAAGCTGCAGGAGGTGCAGGTCGACGCGCGCACCGTGAACGACGTGAAGGTCTCCGAAGATGGCGACATCGCCGTCATCAGCCGCGAAGGCGCCTCGGATCGGAAGAATGGGATCGTGCTGCTCGGTGTGGGTAATCCGCGTGAAGGGGTGCCGGTGCTGGCCGAGTTCACCGACCAGCTGACCGGCGGCGTCCACAACGTGTTCATCTCCGAGAACCACGTGTTCGCCTTGAGCGGGGGCCGGCGCTATGACGTCATCAGCATTGAGGACCCGCGCAACCCGACACGCGTCGGGCGCTTCGAGCTCGACACCCCGGGTCACGGGATCCACGACGTGTGGGTGAGCGACGGGGTGGCGTTCTCGTCGAACTGGACCGACGGGGTGGTCGCGGTCGACGTCGGCGGCGGCGGCCGCGGCGGTACGCCGGAGCGGCCGGTCGAGCTCGGACGTTACGCCTACCCGAGCGGCTGGAACCACGCGGCGTATCCCTACAGGAGCCAGTCGACCGGCACGTTCTATGTGTTCGCCGGCGACGAGTCGTTCCCCTATGGCGGCTATAGCCCGACACAGGGGGGCGTTCCGTCAAGGGCGGCGGGCTGGATCCACGTCATCGACTGGAGTGACTGGGACAACCCGCACGAAGTGGCGCGGTTCCAGGTGCCCGAGGCGGGGTCGCACAACCTGTGGATCGAGGACGACATCATGTATGTCGCCTTCTACAACGGGGGCCTGCGGGTGGTGGACATCTCCGGCGAGCTGATGGGCGACTTGTACAAGCAAGGGCGTGAGATTGCCATGTTCGTGCCGGGCGACCCCGAGGGGTTCATTGCCAACGCTCCATTCGTCTGGGGGGCACAGCCCTTCAAGGGCCACATCTTCTTCACCGACTGGAACACCGGCTTGTGGGCGGTGAAGCTGGCCGATCGGACCGGTCCCAGGCGGATCATCGGAGAGCCCCAGTAAGCCATGGTCAGAGCACACCGCGTTCCTGGACACCCTCTCCCTCCTGAGGAAACCTCGAAGCCAGATCGCTGCGGCCGGGCCACAGCTCTCGTTGTGGCGCACGGCTTTAGCCGTGCGATCGCAGGCCTGAAGGCCTGCGCCACACCGGCCACGTTGTGTGTGCTGGCCGTCACGACGACCGCAGGCGCGGCCGAGGCGCCGGACCGGCCGCAGCGGAGTTACTACGTCTACGTGGCGGCCGAGTCGGACGACGAAGTCTCAATTGTCCGGTATGGGCCGGATGGTGCGGAGGTCGTCAAGACCATTCCCGTCGGAAGCATCCCGGCGGAGGTCGAGGGGCCCCACGGGCTCAGCGTCGACCCGGATGGGCGCTACTGGTACGTTTCGATTGCCCATGGCTTCCCGTATGGCAGCGTGCACAAGTACCAGACGGAGACCGACGAGTGGGTCGGCGCCGTGACGCTCGGTCTGTTTCCGGCGACGCTGGACGTGTCGCCGACCACGGGGTTGCTGTACGCGGTGAACTTCAATCTGCATGGGCCGCTCGAGCGCAGCAGCATCTCGGTGGTCGAGGTCGAGACCATGACGGAGGTGGCGCGGGTCGACACCGGTGTGCGCCCGCATGGGGGACGCCTCAGCCGGGACGGGTCCCTCTTCTACTCGGTCAACATGATGGACTCCGAGCTGGTGGAGTTCGACGCGCTGGGGTTCGAGGTGCGGCGGCGGCTGCTGCTCGGGGACGGCGTGATGCCGACCTGGGCGACCAGACCGACGGCCGACGGAAAGGTCTACGTGACCGGCAACAACGTCGCGAAGATCTTCGAGGTAGACCTCTCGTCCTGGCGTGTGGAGCGGACGTTCGCGACCGGTCCAGGTCCCTACAATCTCGACCTGACCCCCGACGGGTCCACCCTCGTCGCGACCTACAAGGGCGGCGACGCGGTTGGGTTCTGGAATCTGGAGAGTGGGCGTGAGCGGGCGCGCACCGCTACCAGCCGCACGATCCCGCACGGCGTCGCCGTGACCCCGGACGGCGAGTACGCCTTCGTCACCCTGGAAGGGGTGGGCGGCGACCCCGGGACGGTCGAGGTGTATAAGGTGTCCACGGGCGAGCGGGTAGGCGCCGTCGACGTCGGCAAGCAGGCCGGCGGCATCGCCTTCTGGAAGATGGAGGGCTGACGGCTGAAGAAGAGCGCCCCAATCACGCGCGCTCGATCGCCAACGCCACCCCGTTGCCGCCGCCGAGACACAGCGTCGCGACGCCGCGTGTCGCGTTCCGCCGCCGCATTGCGTAGAGCAGCGTTGTCAGGATCCGCGCGCCGCTGGCACCGATCGGGTGGCCCAGGGCGACCGCGCCGCCGTGCACGTTGACCTTGTCGGGGTCGAGACCCAGCTCACGGATGACCGCGACCGCCTGGGCCGAGAACGCCTCGTTCAGCTCGAACAGGTCGACGTCGTCGAGCGCCCAGCCAACCTTCGCCATCAGCTTCTGGACCGCCTGGACCGGAGTCATCAGCATCCATTTCGGTGACAGCCCGCTGACCGCCTGACCGACGATGCGGGCCATCGGGGCGACGCCCAACTCCTCGGCCTTCTCGGCCGCCATCACGACGACCGCCGCCGCGCCGTCGTTCACCCCCGGTGCGTTCCCCGCCGTGACGCTGCCACCCTCCTTCTTGAAAGCGGGCCGCAGTCTGCCGAGCGCTTCGGCGCTGGTGTCGGGCCGCACTGACTCGTCGTACTCGAGCCGGGTCGGGTCCCCCTTGCGCTGTGGGATGTCGACCGGCAGGATCTCGTCCTTGAACCAGCACTGGCGAATTGCCTGCGCCGCTTTGTGATGACTCGCCGCGGCGAACGTGTCCTGGTCCTCGCGTGACACGGCGTAGCGCTCGGCGACCGCCTCGCCCGCCAGCCCCATGTGCCAGTGCTCCAGCGAGCACCAGAGTCCGTCGTGGACCATCGCGTCGACCACCTCGGCGTTCCCCATCCGGAACCCCTCGCGCGCGCTCGTCAGCATGTAGGGGCAGTTGCTCATCGATTCCATGCCGCCGGCGACGGCGATGTCGATGTCCCCGGTCGCAATGCCCTGTGACGCCAGCATGACCGCCTTCAGCCCGGACCCGCAGACCTTGTTGATGGTCAAGGCGGCCACGTGGTCGCCTAGCCCGCCCCGGAGCGCCGCCTGACGGGCGGGGGCCTGGCCGGCGCCGGCCGACACGACGTTGCCCATGATGCACTCGTCCACCAGCCCCGGCTCGATACCGGCGCGCCGGACCGCTTCGCGCACCACTTTCGCCCCGAGCTCCGTGGCGGGCAGGCTCTTCAGCGAGCCGAGAAACTTACCGGTTGGGAGACGGACGGCGCTGACGATGACAGACTCTCGCATGACGCTTCTCCAATGGCCGGTCCTCGAACGACGGCGTCTTCACCGCAGACGGTATGTCGTGACTTCGATACGTGTGACGATGCCGTTGCCCAGGAGCTGATTCAACCGTGACGTAATCAACGCGCTCGAACGACCGATCTCGCGGGCCCAGTGACGGTCATCGGCGCGTACCGTCAGCGTCCCGTCCTGATCGAGCGAGACGCTGGTGACCCGGTCGATCGTGCGCCCGACAGACGCGCTCCAGGCCAGGGAGACCTTGCCCTTCGACAGCGGTTGGTCCCGCAGCAGCGTTTGCAGCGCCGAGGTCACGCAGTGCCGTGCCGCGATCATCACTCAGACGGGGCTGCGCCCCGAACCCCACGCGGGCGCTCGTGGGGCCCCGCCGCCCCGCTCCGTGCCCGCGGGGCGGGCAGGTGCGCGCCCTGGGACCGCAGCAACGCCGCCAGACGGGATGCCCCGCCCGGAACGCCCTAATGTATCATCCGCCGCGTGCGTCTCGTCCTGGCCTCCCGATCGCCGCGCCGCGCCGACCTGCTGACCAGCGCCGGCTACGACTTCGAGGTCGTGCCGGCCGACATCAACGAGCGGTTGCTCGACCAGGAGACACCGGCGGCGCACGTCCGCCGGCTTGCGCGAGAGAAGGCGGCCGTCGTGGCGCGGGACCACCCGGAGTCGATCGTGCTGGGCGCCGACACGGTGGTGGTGATCGATGGTGTCGTCCTGGGGAAACCGGCCGACGATGCGGATGCTGCCGGTATGCTCGGTCGGCTGTCTGGCCGAACCCACGAGGTGCTGACCGGCGTCGCGCTTCACACCAGGAACGACCAGTGGTGCGAGGTCGCGTCGACCCGGGTGACGTTCCGCGAGCTGACCGCGAGGGACATCGCCTGGTATGTCGGGAGCCGAGAGCCTGAGGGGAAGGCCGGCGCCTACGCAATTCAGGGGCGTGCCTCGCGCTTCGTCACGCGCATCGAGGGGCCCTACACCAACGTCGTCGGGCTGCCGATCGGCCTGGTCGACCATCTGCTGCGGAAGATCGCGGACAGCTCGTGGTGACAGTCCAGCGAGGCTCCGCCTCAGACCGTTCCGACCCGGTTGGCTCCCCCTGCTGGCCGAGCCTTGCTCACAGCCCCGCTCGGCGGGGTTAGACTCCAGCAAGAACGGCACGCGACTCGATGGCACCCGGGAGGCAGTGCCGAGAGCGGCCGTGTGATCCGCATGTCGGCACGTGTGGCGAAGCGCGCGGTTGCATCTTCGTCGTCGTGCCGGAGCCGGCGGACGCCGCGGCGTCCGCGCGTACGCCGGGCCGAAGGTCCGACACCACTGTCGAATCGCCTCGGAGAACTCGTGAGGACCAGTTGACGTGCAGGTGCTGCACCGAGCTGGCCATATGCGCATCGCCGAGGAGCGCTTCGAGTCTCTGGACGCATCCATCACGCGGGTGGGGGCGCGCGAGTGCCCCGTGGCGTATCACCCGGACCTCGAAGACGCGATCCTGCCGCAGCCGAACGATCTGCTGCAGGTCATCACGGCTGTTGGCGAGTACTCGTGTCCTCACCTGTCGGATCGGGCTGACGGCGGCGGGCGCGCGCGAGGTCCTCGAACACCGTCTTCAACGCTGGAAACGTGACCAGCAGGGTCTGGAAATCTCCCCGACCGATCGTCAGCACGTCGACGGCGGTCAGCGCGGTGATCGTCGAGTTGCGCGTCACCTCCTCGAGCAACGCGGCCTCCCCGAAGTAGTCACCCGGCTCCAGCACCGCCAGTCGCTCCGGTTCCTGTCCCGACCGCTCCCGGCAGACTTCCACCCGACCGCTGCGGATCACATAGAACTTGTCGCCGAAGTCTCCTTGGCGCACCAGTTGTTCCCCTTCGTCGAAGTGCTCCGACGCGATCGCTCTCGTGCGGTCGGTCTTGAGCTGCACGATGTCCTGCCGGAGGAACAGGTCGAGCGCCCAATCGGTCGCCACGCGCAGCTTCCGGTCGAGCCCGGGCAGTTTCATCAGATACACCGTTCGCCAGAGCAGCCAGGCGACGATACCGGACAGCTTGAACCCGAACACCTGGGCCACGGCCGACCGCCGGCCCAGCGACGCTAGCTGTCCGAGCGCGGAGAACGAGAACGCGGTCGGTGTGCCACCGTCGATCGCGGCCATGATGTTGTCGGCCGCGCAGCGGGCCTCCCGGATCGCGTGTTGTGCCGTCGGGGGGGCGGGACGGCTGGTGCGCGGGTCGGTCACCGCCGCGCAGTCACCCAGGGCCCAGATCCGGTCGAGCCCCGGCACCGCCAGATGGGCGTCGACCGCCAGACGACCGCGCTGCAACTCGACCCCTAACGTCTCGAGCAGCGGGTTCGGTCCTGACGGCACCGTCGTGACAACGGTCCGCGTGGGCACCCGGTCGCCGTTGGAGAGCAGCGCGGCGGAGGCGGTGGCACCGGCCAGACGCGTCCCGAGCCGGATCTCGACACCCCGCCGGGAGAGTAACCGGTGGGCGAACCGGCCAAGGCTGGCATCGAGCTCGGGCAGGATGCGGTCGCCGGAGTGCAGCAGCAGCACCCGCAGGTCCGCCCGCTCGAGTCCGCGGTAGTCGCGCACGACCTCTCGCACGAAATCGTTCAGCTCGGCGCCCAGCTCGACCCCGGAGAAGCCGCCGCCCGCGACGACGAACGTCATCAGGGTCCGCCGGGCATCCCGGTCCGGCTCGATCGCCGCCTCCTCGAGCACGTTCAGGACGTGGTTCCGGATGTGCAGCGCGTCCCCAAGCGACTTGAACGGCATCGCGTGCTCGCGCACTCCGGGCAGCGCACCGAGCGCGGGAACGTTGCCCAACGCGATCACGAGATGGTCGAATTCGAGGACGAGCGGTCGCGGCCGCACTCCCGGACGCAGCGTCACGGTGCGGGCTGGAATGTCGATCGCGTCGATCTCCCGGGTGTACAGTTGAGTTCGCGGACACAACCTCCGCAGTGGCGCGATGGTGTCGACCAGCCCGATGCTCGACGACACGACTTCGGGGATCAGCGGCTGGAAGACGAGGTAGTTATCGCGGCTGACAAGAGACAGCTCGACGTCGTCGCGCCGTCTGAGCCTGCGCTCGAGACGCATCGCCGCGTACACCCCGCCGAAGCCGCCACCGAGGATCAGTATTCGTTGTCGGTTCACGGTGTCGGACGCCGTCCGCGCACTCGAGGCTGGGGAACCAGCCAGTTGCTTCCCAGGGCGGTATGCTGTGCCGCGCGAGACACGGGACGCTCGCATCCGGGGCGCGACGCAGGGCTACGATAGCATACCGACCCACGGCCTACCCCGGGGACGCGGAGTACGATGTTCACGCTGAGCTACACCGAGAACGGCGCCCCGCAGCGCTACCAGCTGCGCCCGGGTAAGACCCTCGTGGGTCGGTCGCCGGAATGCGACCTGCTGATCGACGATGTCAGCATTTCGAGACGCCATGCCGAGTTCGAGGTATCGGACGATGGTTGCGCGCTCAAAGACCTCGGCAGCCGCAACGGCACCTACCTGAACGGGGTCGTCGTCACCCGGGTCGAGTTGGACGACGGCGATACCGTCACGCTCGGTCAGCTCCTCGTCCAGGTTCACGAATCGCTCGACGAGCACCTCTCGCTCACCGACGACCAGGTCGTGCTCGACGGCGACGCCACCATCTATCGCTCCGTGGTCCAGGTGGGCGCACCCGGAGCCCTGGAGGCCAGTGTCGACGCGGGGCGTCTGCTGACGCTGCTGTCCGACATCGGCCGGCTGCTGGTCGAGACCGAGACCCTGTCCGAGATGCTCGAGCGCGTCGTCCAGTTGGTCTTCGACGGTGTGCCGGCGGACCGGTGCGTCCTGTTGCTGGGTGGCGGCGACGAACCGCTGACTTCGCGTGTCGTTCGACAACGCGATGCGTCCGGTCCAATCCAGGTGACGATCAGCCGGACCATCGTCGACCGGGTGATGACGGACCGGGTCGCGCTGTTGGCGGCCAACGCGCAGCTGGACCCCCGGCTCCTCGGAGGCGAGAGCATCCGGCTCCAGAACATCCGGGCGTTCATGTGCGCACCGTTGTGGAACCGCACCGACGTCATCGGCATCCTGTATGCCGACAATCCAGATGTGGGCCGGTTCTCCGAGGCGGACCTCGATCTGTTCACGGCGTTGTCGAACTATGCCGCGGTCGCGATCGAGCGCGCCCGTCTGACGGCACGGGTGCTGGAAGAAACCCGGCGCCGGGAACGGTTACAGCGCTACCACTCGCCGGCGGTCGTCGAGCAGATCTTGAGCACCGACGTCGAGGGCGACGCTCCGTTTCTGGCGCAGGAGCGTGACGTGAGCGTCCTGTTCGCAGACCTGGTGGGGTTCACGACGCGGGCCGAGAAACTCTCGCCCCACGACGTGGCGCGGTTGTTGAACAGCTGTCTGGCGAGCATGAGCGAGGCGGTGTTCGAGCAGAACGGCACACTCGACAAGTTCATCGGCGACGCGGTGCTCGCCGTGTTCGGCGCGCCGTTCGACCAGCCGGACCATCCTCTGCGCGCTGTGCGGACCGCGCAGGGCATCCGCCGGCGGATAGGGGAGCTGAACCGCGGCCGGGGGGAGGACCCGCTCGCCGTGCGCATCGCGATCAACAGCGGCCTGGCGATGGCCGGGGACATCGGGTCGCCGAAGCGGCGGGAGTACACCGTGCTCGGCGACGTCGTCAACACCGCCTCGCGCTTGCAATCCGAGGTGGCCGCGCCCGGGCAGATCGTGATCAGTCGCGCCACCTTCGATCGGGTTCGGGACCAGGTCTCGGCGCGGCCGCTCGGGGAGCGGCGCCTGCGGGGCCGGTCGGGTCTGGTAGAGGTCTTCGAGGTCGACACGTAATGTCGAGGACCTCGGATAGCGAGAACGACGCGTGCTCGAGCGCGCCCCATCGCGCGACGGTCCGGTGCCGCGGCGCCGGTTTCATTCGCTGAGGCAATCGGCTACTGTAGACGGCTTGTAGCCCGGGTGCCCCGCGCGCGGGCGTCAAGGCTGGCGTATTGCCGGTATCGTCGTCCGGACGCCCCGGGCCGCTCTGACACCCGACTATGCGTAACCGCGACCCCGATCGTCTCCTCGTCCGGCCCCAACCCGCGTCCCGCAGCGTCCGGCGTCTGCTCGCCGGGCTGACCATGCTCTTGGCTGTGTGGCTGACGCCCGGCCAGCCGGCACGGACACAGAGCATCGGCGGTGACGCCCAGATCCTCACCGCGGCCGACGTCACCGCGGTCGTCACGGCCGCCGCCAGTGCGCTGAGCGACAACACCCTTGCGGTGGCGGTCGTGGACCGCAGAGGGGCGATCCTGAGTGTGTATCGCAGGCCGGGTACGACGGTCCTTGCACAGGACGTGGCGGTGACCTTGGCCCGAACGACCGCGTTCTTCAGCAACGACCAGGCGCCACTGTCCTCCCGCACCGTGCGTTTCATCAGTGGCATTCACTTTCCGGCGGGTGTCCAGAACACGCCGCCTGCGGCGCTCTACGGCGTGGAGAACATCAACCGCGGCTGTGACCTCGGCCCGTTCAATCTGGGTGTCGACATTCCCCGGCCGGAGTCGATTGCCGGCACGTTCGGCATCGGCGCCGGCAGCCAACCACTGCCGTGCAACCCGAGTGACACCAGCGGGTGCGCGGTCGGGGGACCCATAACCGGACTCGACGGCTCGGCCATCACGTCGTTCGGCGTCACGACCGGGAAGCCGAATCTGCTGGATTCGCCGAGCCGCTTCGGCGCGACCGGGGGCGGTCTCGAGGACGTCAACCCCGGCGGGATCTCGCTGTACCGAAACGGCAAGCTGATCGGTGGCGTCGGGGTGGCTGGCGTGCCGGCGGACGGGGCCCAGTACGCGGCGCTCGTCGCGGCAGCTGGAAACGGGCGTGGCATCACAGCGGCGATTGATTTCCCGAACCCGCTGCCGACACCGGGCGCCATCTTCATCGACGGCATCCGGCTGCCGTTCTACGGCTCGTGCGGCACCAACCTGCGTTGTATCCAGGCGGCCGCGGACACGCGCCCCAGCGGCACCGCACCGGGGACCTTTTCGCAGGGCACGATGCTGGTGATGGCGCGTGACGGGGGGCAGGCGCCCGAGGGCTATCTGATCGGACCACGGGCGAGCCCGGACCCGGAGGGCCGCCTGACGCGAGCCGACGTCGAGCAAATCGTCGACCAGGCGATCGCGACGGCGAACGTGACCCGGGCCCAGGTGCGGTTGCCGTATGGCCAGACTGCGAAGGTGATCATCGCGGTCTCCGACGAGAAGGGTGAGATCCTGGCCGAGTACCGGATGGCCGATGCGTTGTTCGACGCGGTGGACGTGGTGCCGTCCAAGGCGCGGAACGCGTACTATTTCAGCACCCGCGCGGGATACGACGTGCTGCTGGGGTACGTCGAGAGCAGCACCGCCGACAACTACGCCTGGGAGCCGGCACCGCCGGCCGGTCAGGGCTGGGCGCTGACCAGCCGCACCCTCGGGTTCGGCGGCCAACCGCTGTTTCCACCCGGCATCGACCTCGAGAAGGCTCCGACGCCGGGCCCCTGGTTCGACCTGTTCGTGTACGACACGTTGAACCCGTGCACCGAGGGCCCGGGCGACACCCGGGGCGGCAACCGTCAGTTTCGCAACCAGAACGGCGTCACCTGGTTTCCAGGCAGCGCCCCGCTGTACAAGGACGACCAACTGGTCGGCGGGCTCGGGGTGAGCGGTGACGGGGTCGATCAAAACGACCTGATCACCGCCGGTGGTGCCGCCGGGTTCGAGCCGCCCGATGCGTTGCGGGTGGACAACAGCGTCATCCGCGTCGGCAACGGCGAGGACGTGCGACTGCCGTATCTGAAGTTCCCCCGCAATCCGACGCAGCGTTGACCTCCATGATCATGATGAGGACCATGCAGGCAGGGCCCGACGACACGCGGCTGGTCGTGTCGCCAACACTCATCAGCCGCGGCATCCTCACTGCGGTCGCGCTCGCGCTCGGTGGGCTCCTGGTCGCGGTGCCTGCGGCAGCGCAGGGCTTCGACTATCTCGGTCCCAACAAGTGCATCAACTGTCACGACCACGACGACGAGAAGGCGTGGTGGGAGAAGGAGGATGGACCGCCGCCCGACGGGCACATCAACGCGCTCAAGCAGATGGAGAACATCGACTCACCCAAATATGCGGGTGCGGTCGGTCTCGATGCCAGCCTCGATGGCGTGTACGACCTGGAGGGCAGCTGTGTGACCTGTCACTCCACGGTCTTCAAGGGGGACGCGAACGCCGGCGTGTCCTGCGAGAACTGTCACGGCCCTGGCAGCGGGTATCTCGACAGCCATCAGGAGGACGACTCCTACCAGGATTCCGTGAGCAAGGGCATGCTCGACATCATCGGAAACCTGCAAAACTGGGCCAGCGAGTGTGTCACCTGCCACGTGATGGACGACCAACGGTTGATCGATGCGGGGCATCCCTCGGGTGACGACTTCACGCTAGGCGACAAGTTCGGCGTCGTCGCCCGGCACTGGAGCAACGAGTATCAGGGGCAGGCGGTCACGACGGCCGGCGAGGCACAGCGCAACGAGATTCTCGCCCAGCGCGTCGGCGCGACCGCGCCGAGGGTGACGGACAACACGGCTGCGCCGTCACCGGCCGCTCCGGCGCCCGCCGCTCCGGCACCCGCCGCTCCGGCGCCCGCCGCTCCGGCACCCGCC
>SMUY01073892.1_pt1 | contig 17050 bp, 13 predicted proteins | sample 2456441 | NCBI WGS metagenome assembly SMUY01 (sample SAMN11095931, study PRJNA526329) | marine sediment metagenome | biome: Marine sediment; feature: Surficial sediment; material: Deep marine sediment; isolation source: Hadal surficial sediment | place: Pacific Ocean | collected 2014-11 | depth...
AAAAACCAGGCACTGACCCAGCGGCCTTCTTCCATCGTCGCGAGGACCGCTTTGATGTCTTCCCAGGAAGTGGCTTGGTTGTGAAGCTGAGAACCGAACATGTTGCCTCCTGGTTAAGGATTGCGGGCGGGGATCAATCAAACGTCTGCCGTCTCAATGATGCGTACCGTGCCCGTATTACCATCCACTTCCACCGTCTGACCGTCGTGAAGAAGGGTCGTGACGTCACAAATGCCCGCCACACAAGGTTTGCCATACTCGCGTGCGACCAATGCGCCGTGTTGCAGCTCACCGCCGATCTCGAGCAACACCGCAGCGGCGTTGATGAACAGCGGCGTCCATCCCGGATCGGTAGTGACAGCAACCAGTATATCGCCGGCCAGAACTTCCTTCTCAAATGGATCGTTCAGCACTTTAACAGGTCCACGAACAACACCTGGCGAGACACCCGTGCCTGTTAGCGTGCCGTCTTCGTTCTTGCGCTCAGGGCGCAGGATCCTGCCGCGCGAATCGATAGCCATGGGGAAGTGTCGAACCCGTGTTTTCAGCTTCCGGTAGGACGCGCCGCGCGTCTCCGCAGTGGCGCGGAGGTCGAATGACGGGTCTTGTGTCCCTCGATCGATGTCGGCCATGGTCAAGTCGAAAATCTGATCTCTCGTGTCCAGGCGACCGGCCTCAATAAATTCGTCTGCCGAGCGTAGAAGTCGTCGTCGTATGCGTTCGTTCACCTGCATCAGGTGGTGTTTGATCAATTCCCGCGATCCCGAATAGCGCAGTATGTTCTCGTACGCATGGGTCAAACGTCGGCGCTTGCGGCCCGGCACCATCGTTAACAGTTTCGCGTACGCGCGCTCGCGTTCTTCTATGAGTTGGCGCTGCATGTCGTGGGGATTAAAACGCCCGCCGGAGGTGGCAATCATCGCAATCTGTTGCAAGGCTAGCAGGGGTTCTTCGCCATACCCCGGATTAGCGAGTTCCATTTCCAGAGGACCCCGGCAACCAAATTCTTCGAGAAACGAGTCCCACGTCGACATGAAGGTTTCCGGTAAGTCTCGGTTGTTGATTTTCTCCAGTAGCGCGTCGAGGTCATCAAACTGATCGCCAGGTAACAAAGTCGAGAGATCGAACATCTTCATACCCATCTGTACGACCTGGTCGTCGGGGTATCCCCGGCAGATGGCATCGGCGAGTGCAACTTGTTCGGGGGATTTGGCATCGATCAAGCGCTTAACTCGCTCCGTACCCATATAGATGAAATAGATGAGCGCGGGTCCGGTCGACATCATGGAGGTGAGGCCCACCTGGACGTTCCAGTCCCTGACGGCTTTGCCGAGCGCTTCGGAATAATCGATAGGCTCGTTTACCCACTCTTCGAACCGGGCCACTACCTGAGTGTAAGTGGTTTGGAAACGTTTGCGCCGCAATGGCTTCAACATCCAGTTGAACAGAGTGCGGCACCTCCAGAGGATGCGTGGGGTGTGTCGGATAAGGGTCAGTATTCGAAATTGGTCAGGAGGTTTGGCCGGGCGGTACATATCGAGATCACAGGAAAGCAGAATTTCGACCATCAAGGCGTTTGTAGACTGGGCCTGCTTCGCGATTGCCTTGCCGCTGCCCATCAGATGCAGGAACATCGAAAGGTTTACGTACGGGCGAGATCCGTGAAAAGGAAACCCGGCTTGGGCAAAATCGAGTTCGTTGGCGGGAATGCCAAGCATGTATTCAAACATGAGCTGATAAATCAACTTGAACGTATCGAGTGTGATCGGCGAGACGGCCCCACTGATTGTCAGGCCATCGGTCAACGCGGCATCCATGTATAGGAACCGCGGTGCACCGGGCTCGGTCTGCAATTCTTTTGCGAGCGGTATATATGTCGTGATCGGCCGGGCTTGCAGAACATGAAGCTCACCAGCGCAGATTGCCCACTCCACATCGACTGGCTCGTCGTAGAGCGTTTCGATGCGCTTCACGGTTTCCGTCAACTCATCGATCTGTTCGGCATTTAGACAGGCCTCGATGGAACGATCGCCGCCTTTGTCGCCTGGACGGTTTTCGATCACTGACCCGGTGACTTTGTTTACAACCACGGCGTCCGGCGTAATTTCGCCCGAGACGAGCGCCTCGCCCAGGCCCCAGTTCGCGTTGATCAGCGCCTCATCGAAGTCGTTGGTGAGCGGATTCACAGAGAAGACGACACCGGAAATTTCGCTCTCAACCTGTCGCTGAATGACCACAGCAATGGCAGGCGAGAAGTCCTCGAAGTTCATCTCGCGCTTGTAGAGCAGCACGCGAGCATCCAGGCAGGATTGGAAACAGGTTCGTATGGCGTCGTCTAGCATCGCAAGTGTGACATTCAGAACTGTTTCATATAAACCTGCGAAGCTAGCCCCCGAGAGGTCTTCCTCCGGCGAAGACGAACGCACTGCGAATTTTCCATTGTCGAGTTCGCTGCGGATCTCATCGACTACATCCCGCTGCTGCGCGTTGAACGATAGGTCAACGGCGAACTGCTTGACGTTTTCACAAGCGCGCGCAAGGCGTTCTCGTTCCCTGAGATTTGGTACACGGGTACGGCTGGTTGTGACCGTTGCGATGACTGTGCGCCACAACTCGCTGCTTTCGATCTGCCGAATCCAGGGAGCAAAAAATGCGGTCGTCAGCACAACGCCATCCGGGACCCGGAAGCCGCCTTGACCAAGACGGATCAACGAAGCCGCCTTGCCACCTACTTCCGCAAGGTGCACGACGTCGGTTGTTGTTAGGCGTATGCGCACGGGCCAAGGTATCCGAAATCAAAAATCCCTGAGATGAGCCGTTTCGTTCAAGCTGACGATGTTGCGCTCCCCGGTGCTCGCACACAGAAATCGATGGACGCTCGTATAAACCGGTTCAAAAAACATGCGAGTCGTGATCCCGAGGACGTGGCTCGCCCAGGCATTGATCACCCCACCATGACAGAACACCAACGCAGTCTGACTTTTATGTGACCCGATGATCTCCTCCATGGCCCCGACCACGGTGTTGCCGAATGCATCCAGGCCGAGTTCCTGAACGCTTGCGAAATCGGTAGCGAGGGCTTGCCAGGCTTCGTAGTTCTCTTCCTTGAGTTGCTCCACAGGGATGTAACTCGAGGCTTCGCGCCCGAACTCTTCGAGTCCGTCGTGGATTACAGCCGTGTTACCAGACAGTTCAACGTAAGGATCGGCCGTCTGCCGGGCGCGGACCATGGGGCTCGAATACACCGCATCGATACGAACCGGGGCGAGCCAGGTGGCCACCAGCGAAGCCTGCCGGTGACCTGTATCGGAAAGGGGCGGGTCGGCCCGGCCGATCTCGAGTTCCTGGCGGACGGGCAAACCGTGACGTATCAGAATCAGTTCCACGCGTGCGAGGAGTCAGTCGGCGTCGCTGGATATCAGGGCCTCTCTCCTTTCCGCTTCCAGCAACCTGGCCCCTTTAAGTATGCCAGGCATTGCGTAGTTGCCCTCGTGGCACGCGTACTCATAAACCTTTTGATCGCTGGCGCGCCAGATGTACTCACCGGTCCAGGGTTCCGTCCACACCGTGGGGTCTTCCACTGTAAATTGGTAGGTCAGATTGCCATCTTCGTTTTTGGAAAAACGCTCGACGACATGAGCGTTTACCGAGCCCAAGCGTCCGGGACGGGACAGGGGATGGAAGTTGGTCGTGTCGATGACCAGCGTGTCGCCTTCCCACCAGCCGATCGAGTCACCCAGCCACTTGGTCACATCGGCCGGTGGATGTTCCGAATTCATGCGTACGATGCGAGCATCGTGCACCATCTCGATTAAGATCATCACGTAGTCTTCGGTCTGTACGATTCGTTTGTAGTTGTTGTAGAGGCTGGGAAACGTCGGTGTCGAGCCAGTGAACCCGAGGATGCAACGCTCGGAGATGCCTAACATTTCCGGGCCGTCATAGGGACCGTTACCGGCAACGTCCAGCCACCACGCGGTTCCGTCGTTCGGGCGGCGCAGCTTGCGCCGCTCCGTCAGCCACTTCATTGTCTCTTCGGTCATCTCCGGCATCTGGCCATCTTTCGGATCGGTGATGATCGACGTGCGGAATTTTCCATCAACCATGAAAACATCCGAACCGGGGTCGACCCAGAAGTTGTTGTAGCCACCCACGTTGCCGGCTCCGCCGCTCTCACGGAATTCGTCACCGATACCGATCGGCGGCGCGCCGCCTGCGGGCGGGGCAGTGGTTACGGGTCCCCGGTTCTGGGTTCGATCGGCCACCCGTTGGCGATTTTCTTCCACGATTGCGTTGGCTTGCTCGGGCGTCAGCTCGAGATTGTCACCGAACTCTTGCGGACGCGTTAACGGCGTCAAGGTGGACACATCGTAGGTTCCGCTCAAGTCGGGGTGAGTGCTGGCGCTGGCCAGTTGTGAAGTACCCTCAGTTCCCGTCCCACAGGCCGAAATTGCCAGCATCAACGTGATGATTCCGCTGAGCTGCATGGCGTTGCGTATAGTCATGGATAACCCTCCTGAAACCCTATAGTCCCCGTTTGCGGTTGGGGAAGCAATTCGAGGTCAGGGAAGGATCTCGAACGATTCGAAACGACAGACGTCGCAAGGGTCCACAACAACTTCGTCAATTCGCGCGAACGCCGGGCCTTTTTTGCTCCAGCTCTTTAGCGCTTCCACCGCATCGGGCGATCCTTCGGCGTGAAATTGCACGGACCGATCCGGCAGGTTCCTCACCCAGCCGGTAACGCCAAACTCCGTAGCTTTCTGCTGCATTGAATATCGGAAGCTCACACCCTGGACACGACCCCGAACAAGTCCGGTGACAGCCACTGATTGAGTAGAAGTTGTCACGCGATCGGCAGCCGAATAGCTGGCAAAAAGGTCGATGGGATCGGATGTGCTCATATGCAGATGATACTGTCTTGCAGGCTGTCCTATCCAGCGACGCATATTCGCGGTCGTTCCTGAATCGGTGTGGGGGTTGGCGCGAGTAACCCACTTGGTTAGTCTCGTGCGGGTGCTTTTAAGAGCAGACTCATGCATCGAACGCTGACAATTGTCCTGATGGTTACGTTGGGCGCCGCCCTCAGCCACTCCGCTGAATTTCTGCGCGGTGATTACGGACCTGTAGGCGACCACCTTGCGGCCATCGAAGAGATGGTTATGTCTGCCCATGAAGCCGCAACCCTGGCAGCGAACGCAGCGACGATCGAACAGGTCAAACAGCAGGCCGACGTCGTTTATAGCTATGTCTGGGGGGTCTCCTCCGGTCTGGTTCAGAAACCGGGTGCAGCGACCATGCACGGTTGGAAAACCCGTTGGCAGTCCACCTATACCGATTTCGACCCCGCTTTTGCGGAACGTTACGGGAGCACGCCCCCACAAATCACCGACCCTGAAGATCTCGGGATCATAGGACGGGGTCGTTACATCCGCCGTAAACTTACAGCCAGCCTCGACGGCCATGACATCGACTCTGAATCAAAACAGGCCGTCGCACGGCTCGTCAGTTCGCTCAACAACGTGATCGGATGGATGCGCATGGACAACGGGGTCACGAAAGCTGAACTGCAACCCCGCGTAGACCTCACCTATCAATGGGATGCACCCAAAACGTTCTGGCAAAGCAGCGCGGACACGGGTTGGCTATTCGAAGTTCAGGCGCAGGCCCTCAACATATTAAAAAGCAACTACCGTGGAGATCTTGTTACTGCCAGGCAACACGCACGGGACATGGTCGATCTCATTGACAAGTGTCGGGACGGTATTGACGCGAATGATGACGGCGAGGTCAGCGCCGCCATGATGGAAGGAGGCCTGACGGCAGTGAAACTTGCAGCACAACAGGCAGGCTTGTTATGAGTCGTTTAAGTATTTCTCTCCTGCTTTGTTTGACTTTGTTCTGCACTAACACCGCGTCCTACGGTGCGCAGATTTCCATGCAGGAACTGGCGGAAGTATTTCGGACCGAGCCTGATGTCGAACCGATTCGTGTATTGACGGTTACCGCAACCCATGGCTTCCGGCATACCCCCGCCATCAACACAACAAAAAGGTTACTTGGTGCACTCAACGAAACGACGGAGTTCAGCTTCGACTTCACCGAAGACGTCAACGATTTCAATCGCGCCAATCTCGAACGATACGACTTGCTCTTCTTCGCCAATTCCACCCTGCGGGTCGACGAACCGACGCAAGACGCAGTCGGCTATGAGGCAGAGCTCAAGTACCAACCCGGCGACTGGCGCAATTATGATGCGGTCCTGAAGACCGACGAAAGAGACATTAAGGGACGAATCGCGTTATCCGGAAAACCGGGCGAACTTTCCGGAATGGCAGACTTTGGTGCCGGTGTCAGCGTCATCGGCACGATTGAAGAACGAGGCGACAAACTCCGTTTGATCTGGGACGCCGCGTCAAGCGGAACGGTGACAGCCGAAGTTACGCTCACCGACGATGGCTTGCGCGGATACCTCAAGGTCGGCGAACAATCTCTGGTACTCGAAGCTGTCGCTGTGGATGCGCCGCAACCAGCCGACCTGAATGTAAAAAATCCCGTGACCGCCGAACATCGCGCGGCCATTATGGAATTTCTGTCCAACGGTGGTGGCATCGTCGGTGCACATTCCGCGCTCGATGCGTTTTACGGGTGGGGTGAATACCGTCAGATGGTGGGTGGGGGTCTATTCGAAGCGCACCCTTGGACGCAACGCGTACGAATTCTCATCGAAGATCCCGATAACCCGGCTGTCGCCCACATGGGTGACGAACTCATGATTCGCGACGAGATATACGTGCTCGACGCAAATCCGCGGTGGAATTCACACGTTCTGGCTTCCCTCGACATGAGCAGCGTGGGGGTCGAGCAGGGTCCTGCGGATGCATCCCGTAACGATTACCCCATCTCGTGGATACGGGAACACAAAGGTGGGCGGGTGTTCATGACCAAACTCGGTCACTTTCCCGATGTATGGACAAACCCCGTATTCGTACAACACCTGCTGCAAGGCATGCGCATGACGGCGGGCCGGATTCCCGCTAATTTTGCCTCTCGACGGATCAAAGAAGTCATCTCCGAAAACGTCTGGCCGGACGATATCGCGGTCGACGAGAAAGGCAATGTCTGGATTGCGGAACTGCGCGGAAAAATCCACCGTTATGATGCGGAGACCGAAAAAACCACCCTGATCGCACATCTCGAAACCACGGACCCGACCAAACTCGAACACGGCCTGTACGGTATCGAGGTCGACCCGAACTTCTATGAGGGCGAGCCCTACGTGTATTTGTATTACGCCGAGCGAGAGACGTTTATCAACACGCTCTCGCGATATCGGTATGAGGATGGTCGGCTCAACCTCGACTCGGGTGAGGTCTTGTTACGGGTACCCACCGAACCCCAATGTTGTCACCAGGCCGGTGACCTGGAATGGGGATTGGACGGAACGCTGTTCATTTCAACCGGAGATACCGGCATGTCGGAAACGCGTCCCGATTGGGAACTCTCCGAGGAAGCCATCAACGTTTACAAAACGAAAGCCGGCCTCAAAGACTACCACTGGTCCCGCCTGGTTGACTCCGAACGCAGCGCTCAGAACCTGCAGGACCTGCGTGGAAAAATCCTGCGCATCAACAAAGACGGTAGTTTGCCCTCCGACAACCCGTTTTATGGCGAACCCGGTGTGCGTTGGGAGATCTATGCTTACGGGCTGCGTAACCCTTACCGATTCAAAGTTCATCCAGTCACGGGCGACGTATACATCGGTGTGGTGGGGCCCGATGCGCGATTCGACTATGACGAGTACAACATCTCGATGAACGGGGGTGAAAATTACGGCTGGCCCCGCACGCTGGGGAAACTCTTCTACAACGACTGGGCTCCGGAAGATATTCCAAACTACGTGCCGCCCTTGTGGGAATACACTTATGCAACGGGCGGACGGTCCGCGGCGATGGGTCCAATATACCAATACGAGGGCGTTGGTGCGTTCCCCAGGATATTTCAAGGTAAGGTATTTATTTTCGATTGGGCACGTCGCTGGATAAAGTGGGCGGATGTTGAGAAGGGTACGTTCACCAACGATACCGAAAGTGATGTGCGAGACGAAACGCTAGCCGTCGAACTGCCAGCGTACCGGTTCACGAACATTCGCAATTTTGATCAACTCACATCGACCGCGCCCATCGCGATGGAATTGGGTCCGGACGGCAGTCTTTATCTTGCCGAATTTGACGGTTTCTGGGACGCCGGCCCGAATTCGAAGGTGACTCGTTATCGTTGGGTGACGGGCTCTGATGCCATAGGGAGCTTACCAAACGTTGCCTATCCCACTCATGGTGACGGGTCGCCTGGACAACAGATTTACAACGCACGTTGTGCATCTTGTCATCAAGCATCGGGACAAGGCGTAAGCGGCGTATTCCCACCCCTGGCCGGGGCTAAGTGGGTGGTTGGTGACACCTCGCAGTTAGTCGAACTCATCCTCGACGGCATTAGCGGCGAACTGGAGGTCAAAGGTGTTACCTATAACAGCGCGATGCCACCCTGGGCCAATTCCCTGAACGATGAGCAGATCGCTGCTGTGCTTACCCACATACGATCGAGCTGGGGGAATACGGCAGCGCCGATAACGGCCGAAGAAGTTGCCGGAGTTCGAGCACGATAACCGTTTACTGAATGGAGGCGGGTTGTCCATACGGGATTGGCGGTTTCCAACGGGAGGAAGGTAATGGCCTACGAACACGCTCACATATTGCCGCAACTGGTTGCCATCCGCGCACAGGAAACAGGCGACAACGTTGCGTTACAACACGTAGACGGGTCTACGCTGACATGGTCTCAAGGATACAGCGGTGCGCTGCTCTGGGCCGACGCATTGGAACGTTCCGGTGTCGTCGCTGGCGAACCGGTGGTGACGTTATTCGCCAATGGATTCGATGCGTTTCGTTCCTGGATAGGCTGCGGCTGGCTGCGCGCGATCGAGGCGCCGGTAAATACGGCGTACAAGGGTGCTTGGTTGCGTCACGTCGTCAACAATACGGGTGCTCACCTGGTGTTGGCGGACGCGCGTTTTGTACAACCGCTGCTCGACATTGCTGATGAGTTGCCGGATGTAAAACGAGTTGTCGTGTTCGGAATGACGCCGGAGCCGCTGAACGTGTATCCCTTCGAAGTGATTTCAGCGGCGGAATTCCTCGATGGAGCGCAGTCGCGGGAACGATCCGAACCTGGACCCTGGGACATCTCGTCGCTCATTTATACCTCGGGAACAACGGGATTATCAAAAGCGGTCATGGTGCCGTGGGGGCAGTTTCATGCGTCGCTGGAAAGTGGCTTGTTCCCGGTTGAAGAAGGGTTCGGTGCGACAACCTATAGTTTTTACCCACCGTTTCATGTGACAGGCAAGAGCGGATTTTATAATCCCGCGGCTTATCAGGGACGATCTGTGCTTCGTGAGGTCTTTTCGACCAAAGATTTCTGGACCGACGTCAAGACATACGGCGCCACGCTTTCCATCATTCTCCCACCCATGGCACACTTTCTGATGGCGGAACCCGAACGGGAAGACGACGCAGACAATCCCATGAAAACGGTGGTGATGGCACCGGTTATTCCGAACATCGATGCCTTCAAGAAGCGATTCGGTCTCGAGGTGTATACCACCTACAACATGAGCGAGATCAACTGTCCGATCGTACGGCCCGAAGAGTCCTGCAACTCCAACAACTATCAAAGCTGCGGACAGGTTCGCGATGGCGTCGAGGTGCGAATAGTCGACGAGCACGATCAAGTGGTTCCGCCGCACACCAATGGCGAGATGATCGTGCGGGGCGAACCCTGGGAACTGAACGTGGGGTACTGGAACATGCCGGAGAAAACCGCCGAAGCATGGCGCAACGGGTGGTTTCATACCGGGGATGCCTTCACCTATGACGAGGATGGCAACTACTATTTTGTCGACCGGGTAAAAGACTACATCCGCCGGCGTGGTGAAAACATATCGAGCTTCGAGGTCGAATCTATCGTCAACGAATACCCGGATGTTCTCGAGAGCGGTGCGGTCGCCGTACCAGCCGATGAAAGCGAAGACGAGGTCAAGATTGCGGTGGTGCTGAAATCAGGCGTCGACTTCGATCCAGCAGACCTCATACGGTTTCTCGTTCCCCGGATGCCGCGCTTTGCCATACCGCGTTACGTGGAGGTTTGGGACGAACTGCCGACAACGGAAGCCACGGCGCGCATTCAAAAGGCGAAAATTCGCGACGCCGGTGTTTCTGATCGAACGTGGGACCGTGTTGCTGCGGGTGTCGACATACGTGGGTGAACGTCCGGAAAATGGCAGTTAGTCCTCGCATAAACCGCCGAACCGCCGTTCAACCGCGCTCCGGCCGCGACGTCGAGAAGTCCTTGGGATTACGCAACATGTGCGCCGCGCCGTGAGCGTCGCTGATGGCTGATCGTTCGCCATAAAGCCGCTCTTTCATCCACTTCATGACCTCGCGATTTCCGGCCACCCTGAGATGCGCTTCGGCGGTTTGTATCGCCGTCGTTCGAATGGCGTCGAGGGTGGCCGTCGCCTGTACGATCCCTGCGTTACGAGCATCTTGTCCAGTCCATCGTTTAGCGAGCACCACGGTTTCGTGGAACACCCCGGCAGGGATCTTGTGACGGAACAGGGCAAGTTCCGGCTCCGGAATCGTCATGCCCAATTCGACCTCGTTGGCACACAGGAACCCGCGATCTTCACGCATGATCCTGAGGTCGTGACACAACGCGATCATGAATCCCGCGCCGAACGCGTGACCGTTGATTGCAGCGACCGTCGGTACCCCGAACGTAATCAGCCGCGCGCACATCGCCATATACGCTGCACCAAACACCGCACGGTCGCCTCCGGGATGTTCACCCTTGGACCTGACCCAGTCGAAGTCGAGACCGTTAGAGAAAAACTTCTCACTATCAGATGCTGTAACCAGTGCAACCGGGCCAACGGACGCTTCAACCTCGTCGAGTGCTGCGTCGTATGCGGCAACAAACGACGTGTTCCAACGGTTTTCATCAGCTGCCATGTTGAGGATGAAAACATCCCCTTCGCGTTCGAGACGTATTAGTTGATCGCTCATGCCTTTGCCAGCTTTGCTGCTTCTTCGCGTGCGTGGCGGACCTTCTCGTTGGTCTGGTTGAATAACAGCTCGCGTCGACTCTTTTCTTCTTCCTCGGTCAACTCGCGCTCACCCAGATCCCGACCGATGCGAAAACCTTTCTCCACAGCAGGTCGTTCGCGAACCTGGTCAACCCAGCGTTTGAGGTTTGGATAAGTTTCCCACGACGCCTCGTCAATCAGCCGACCGATGAGCATCGCCCAGGGCCAGGTAATGATGTCGGCGATGCTGTACTCGGAACCTGCCAGGTATTCATTGGCCGCCAACTGCGCATCCATAACACCTGACAGACGATCGACCTCGCCAACGAACCGTTTGGTACCGTACTCGAGCTGCTTCGGGTCGCTCGTAAGGTTCTTGCCGTAGTTCTTGAAGTGGTTGGCATTACCCATCATCGGGCCGAGGTTGGCCATCTGCCAGTGGAGCCACTGAAGCACCTTGAATCTGTCGCGTGGATTCGACGGCATGAATTTCCCCGTCTTCTCGGCGAGATACTCTAAAATGGCGCCGGATTCGAAGATGGTGATCGGATCGCCGCCACCGGTGGGATCGGTATCGACGATGGCGGGCATCCGATTGTTCGGACTGATCGCGAGGAACTCGGGCTTAAACTGATCACCCCCGCCGATGTCGACGGGAATGATGTTGTAATCGAGACCACACTCCTCGAGCATGATCGTAACTTTCCAACCGTTTGGGGTTGGCCAATAGTGAACGTCTATCATGATGTTTCCCCTGAAAAGCCACAACTTTACCCGAGCGAGGGTCTGGCTACGAGTGCCGATGGCAGACGCAACCGACACGGGCTGGTATCGTGCTCAAGGCTCCAATCACCGGCATCAGGGCGTCGAACGTGTATCCTGCTTTGACGAAAAGATCCTTACGCAGTTGCATTTTGTCGCTGCTGATCACGGCCTTCGGCGTTGTTGCGACTAGCACCTTTGCTCAGAGTCCCGATCACCGTCCCAACATCGTATTCATTCTGGTTGACGATCAGCGCTACGACGCTTTCTCATACGCTGGGCATCCTTTTCTCGAAACACCGCATCTCGACCGTCTGGCCAACGAAGGTGTCGTGTTTGCAAACGCTTTTGTCACAACTTCGTTGTGTTCGCCGAGTCGAGCTTCGATCCTCACCGGCCAGTACGCACATCGTCACCAGGTTCTGGCCAATCGGACACCGCTTGATCGCGCAACCCCTACGTTTGCCACCGAGCTCGAGAAGGTTGGCTACGACACGGCTTTTGTTGGCAAATGGCACATGGGCGCCCCGGACGACTCTCCGCGACCGGGTTTTCGCCATTGGGTTTCGTTTCCTGGCCAGGGGTCTTACAACAACCAACGGCTCAACGTAAATGGTGAACTCGTGGAGACACAGGGTTACATCACCGATCTGCTTACGGACCATGCGGTCCAATTCATCGCTACTCCTCGCGATCAACCGTTTCTTCTTTATCTTTCTCACAAAGCCGTACACGCACCTTTTACTCCAGCATCTCGGCATCAGGCGAGTTATGCAGAGCAGCACTACCCACATCCGCCAACCATGGCCAATACGGCAGAGACCTATCGAGGCAAGCCCGACTGGGTAAAAGCTCAACGTAACAGCTGGCATGGGGTGGATGGCATGTACAACGGCAGCGTCGACTTCGATCGTTTCGTTCTCGATTACGCTGAAACGTTGCGTGCGGTGGATGACAGTGTCGGTCGGATAGTGCGTGCTCTCACGGATGCGGGCGTGCTCGAACAGACGCTTATCGTATTTACTTCCGACAATGGTTTTCAGTTCGGCGAACACGGTCTAATCGATAAACGCACGATGTACGAATCATCGATTCGTGTACCACTGATCCTGCGCGGCCCGTTGGGAGCGAGTGGTGGCAGGCGCCTCACGCAGATGATCCTCAATGTCGATTTTGCTCCAACCTTCATCGAGATCGCGGGTGGAGAACAACCGAGTACGATCCAGGGCCGCTCGTTTTTACCCATATTGCGCGATTCCACAACCGCGGGACGGGATGCCTTCCTGTACGAATACTTCTGGGAGCGGGCTTTTCCGCAAACTCCGACTGTCATGGGCATTCGCACCGACCGCTATAAGCTGATGCGTTACCAGGGTATCTGGGATCGCTACGAACTGTACGACCTGCAGACGGACCCTGAGGAACGGCACAACCTGATTGGTGACTTCGTGACCACAACGGAGATAGGGCATGTCGAAACTCGTGTCCTCGGTGGGCGAACCGACGCCGAGCGTGCGTTTCTTGGATCCGGGACAAACGATCAAGGGCTCAAGGAACTCTTCTTGCGGCTATGGCTCAGGCTCGACGAGCTGATCGAGGAAACTGGAGCCGCAAACGAACCGAACTGGCTGCCAGCAAACTGATGCTCATGCAAGAGCTCGCCAAACGTAAACGGGTAAAGGGGGCCAGGTTAACTTGTAGTTCTTGAGTGTTAACCTGAACCCCGTTTTAGATCTAGCCGGGTCCTTGTATTGACCAACCGCGACATTCAGTTTTTTCCAGCATCGACCAGTGTTCGTCTGTCGATCATGATGTTCCTGCAGTTTTTTATCTGGGGCGCATGGTACGTCACGATTGGCAACTATATGACCAGCGAAGGCATGGCGGATCTGACCCACTGGCCGTATACGGTCAATCCCATCGCGGCAATTATCGCGCCGTTTTTTCTTGGACTGGTGGCAGACCGTTATTTCGCGACAGAAAAAGTGCTGGGCTTCTTGCACATTCTGGGTGGCATCATCATGTTTCTCACACCGGCGATGGCGGGTAATCCGACCCTGTTTATCGTCATGCTGCTGCTCTACAACCTGTGTTACATGCCGACGCTGGGGCTGTCGAACACGCTTGCCTTCGCCAACATCGAAGATCGAGAAAAACAGTTCCCGCGCATTCGGGTATTTGGCACGCTTGGGTGGATCGCGGCTGGCCTGTTTGTTTCGTTTGTCCTGGCCGGGTTCACACCCGAGGATACCTTGCCGGATGTGACTGCCCTTCCCCTGTATACGACAGCCGCGGCCTCCGTGCTGCTTGGACTGTACAGCTTCAGCCTGCCACATACGCCTCCAGCGGCTGCGGGAAAGGTCTTCTCCCCGCGCGATATCCTCGGGATCGATGCGTTCAAACAACTGAAAAGCCGTCCATTCATCATTTTCCTCACGAGTTCATTCCTGATCTGTATCCCGCTGGCCGCGTATTACAATTTCGCACCGATCTTCGTCAATGCATCGGATATCTCCAACCCGGCGGCAACGATGAGCCTGGGCCAGGTGAGCGAAGCGCTGTTCATGCTCCTGATGCCGCTGTTTTTCGTTCGGCTCGGCGTCAAGTGGATGTTGGTCGTGGGAATGGGCGCATGGGTTCTCCGGTATGCGTTTTTTGCGCTGGCGGCACCGATGGGTGTCTTCTGGATGATTATCGCCGGTATCCTGTTGCACGGGATCTGTTATGACTTTTTCTTCGTCACGGGTCAGATCTACGTGGACAAGAAATCGAACGCAAAAATCAGAGGACAGGCTCAGGGTATGCTGGTTCTGGTTACCTACGGGCTCGGCATGTTTGTTGGCGCGCAGATAGCAGGAAACGTCTTTAACAGTTTCCTTGCAGGGTCTGATGCGCTCACACCGGATCAGTGGCAGTCTTTCTGGTGGATTCCCGCCGTGTTTGCCGCCGCCGTCCTCATGTTTTTCGCGTACACGTTTAAGGACGAAGGTGATCGCCTCCACAGTGACGGCGAGAATGATGAGACAGCGATGGAGGGAGTAAGTGATGGATCGACGTAAATTCCTGGAAACTTCTGCGCTCGGGGTAGCAGGTATGAGTCTCCTTCCGGGTGCGCACACGGCTCCGGGTGCAACCGCTGCCGGTGCGCTGTATCGCATCTCGCTCGCACAGTGGTCGCTTCACAAAGCGCATTTCGCCGGTGAAATGACCAACCTGAAGTTTCCAGTGGTATCCCGCGAAGCATTCGGGATTGATGCAATTGAATATGTAAACACGTTCATGCGCGACGAGTCCCGTGATCCACGTTACATCACGGAACTCAAAAACATCTGTGAGGCCGAAGGTGTCACGAGTCTCCTGATCATGTGTGATCGTGAGGGTCGGATCGGTGACCCCGACGAAGCCGCTCGCATCACGACAGTCGAGAATCATTACCACTGGATTGGTATTGGCGCGGAATTGGGGTGTCACTCCATCCGTGTCAACGCCGCGAGTGAAGGTGACTGGAACACCCAGCGTGATCTCGCCGCGGACGGCTTACGCCGACTGACCGAATTCGCTGAGGGGGTGGGTTTAAACGTCATAGTGGAAAACCATGGTGGCATCTCATCGAATGGCGCATGGCTGGCTGAGGTGATACGAACGGTCGATCATCCGCGTTGCGGTACGCTTCCTGATTTTGGCAATTTCAACATGGGTAAAGAAGAGGGCTGGTACGACATCTACCAGGGTGTAGAAGAACTCATGCCTTTTGCCAAGGGGGTGAGCGCTAAGACTCATAACTTTGATTATGCGGGTAATGAGCGTGATAAGGATTACCTGCGCCTCATGCGTATTGTCCTGGACGCCGGATACCGCGGCTACGTGGGCGTCGAATACGAAGGTAATGAAAAGCCGGAAGCCGAAGGCATCATTCTCACCAAGGCGCTTTTGGAGCGCTGCAGGGAGACGTTGACTCCACAATACGTATAGTGAATGAAGAAGTTTCCCATCCCCCTTCTTATCCTGTTACTGACAGGCAGTCAGCCTTCAACATCGGCAGAGCAAATAGCCAGCGCCCCCACGACCGGGGCCGGGTGGGTTTCCCTCTTCGACGGCAAATCATTCGAAGGCTGGCGTGGGTATGCTCAGGAAAAAATGCCCTCAGGCTGGACAATTGATGATGGTGCAATGTGCGCTTGTGAACCGGGCCCTGGCATGGATATCGTTTCTCACGATACGTATACGAGTTTTGAGTTTGAAGTCGAGTGGAAGGTCAACAAAGGCAGCAACAGCGGCATCATGTGGCATGTCGACGAAACGGCGGGTGCGTACCCCTGGATGACCGGACCCGAGTATCAGGTTCTGGATGATGATGCGTTTGATGATGGTGCGCTCGGTGTCAACAGTGCTGCGTCGAATTATGATGTACAAGCACCCACGGAAGATGCGTCAACGCTGGCCGGTGACTGGCAGGCTACTCGAATAGTCGTAGACGGCAACCATATCGAACACTGGCTCAACGGCGTCAAAGTACTCGAATACCAGAAAGGCAGCGAAAACTGGCAAAAGCGTGTTACCGGCTCGAAATGGGCAAATATGGCGTCTTATGGGTCGACGACCACGGGCCACATCGCCTTTCAGGGCGACCATGGCGTCGTCTGGTTTAGAAACCTGCGCATCAGGCGCCTGGACTGACAGCGTGATTTGACTGAACCACACGCCGCTTAAAGAAATCTTTAAGAAAACCTAAGAAACCATCACGCGTCCGTCAGGTATCCAACCCTGCCAGTACATAGGCTCGTCTTCGTCAAAACGGAGATTGAGCCATGTTTAGCATAATCAGACTATGCCCCTTCATTGTTGTACCGATTTTCTTGTTATCGGCATGTGTGAGCAATTCCCCTCAACCGAGCTTGGCTCAGGGGGAGTCAATATACGTAAGTCCACCCGTCGTTAAACACTTCGATGTGTCGGTTGATAGCAAATCTATACGAGCGGGCAAAGGTGCGGCCCTTGGGGTTGTCGGTGTAGTAGGTGGCGCTGCTGTCGGCGGGGTGGCGGGTGCGATTTTTGGTCTCGGGTGCGGTCCGCTAGCTTTTGTTTGCTCCCCGCTATTTGCTGCGGCTGGCGCAGGTGTAGGTGGCGTTGGTGGCGGTGTCGTCG